>Ga0207053_10015_pt1 | contig 38758 bp, 32 predicted proteins | sample Alteio_BWMinCont_59_FD_153290 | JGI IMG/M metagenome (GOLD analysis project Ga0207053, IMG submission 153290) | Enriched cells from forest soil in Barre Woods Harvard Forest LTER site, Petersham, Massachusetts, United States -... | ecosystem: Environmental > Terrestrial > Soil > Temperate forest >...
AATGAACACAACATTATCGCCAAGCATTGCAAGTAGTTCCTGTTCATAAATGATATCACCTGAAGTTTTGTTAGAAAAGAAAAGCTTGTTCTTCCCCAGCCGCCCATCTTTATTAAGTTGGCGCAGGATGGCGATAAATGGTGTAATGCCCGCGCCGCCGGCTATAAAATAACCTTCATCTTTATATTCTATCGCACCCCATGGGGGACGAATTATCAGTTCATCACCTGCTATAATATTCTTCAACTCATTAGTTACACCTTTACGCTCAGGGTAGCACTTAATAGTGAATTCAAGATAAGGGTCATCATTTAGCGCGGTAAATGTAAACGGTCGCAACTCGCTTACCCACCCTGGTTTATTTATTGACACATCTGTTGCCTGCCCGGGTCTGAAATGATAGTTGGCAGGTTTCTCCATTCTAATGCATCTTACATCATGTGTAACTTCAGTTACCGATATTATTTTTACTGTATATTCCATGAGTTACATTTTAAATCATTAAAAGAGAAAGCAGTTCGGCTCGTTTTTCGGGATTCATGAATTGCCCGTGAAAGCTGTTTGTTATGGTAGTGCATCCCGTATCTTTTATGCCTCTTGAGGCTACACACAGGTGTTCTGCATTTATAACCACGGCCACATCTTCTGTATGCATTTTCTTTTTTAGGAAGTTAGCTATTTCTATTGTTAGACATTCCTGTACCTGCGGACGTTTGGAAAAATATTGCACAATTCTGTTCAACTTGGAAAGGCCAACGATTTTACCATTTGAAATGTAGGCGATATGTGCCTTGCCAATAATGGGCACAAAATGATGTTCGCAGCACGAATATACCGGAATGTTTCGCTCCAGTATGATCTCATCATATTTATACTTGTTCTCAAAAAGTGTAACTGACGGCTCATTTAACGGGTTGAGTCCGCTGAATGTTTCATTTACATACATTTTTGCAACCCGCAGCGGTGTGTTTTTCAGACTATCGTTTGTGAGATCTAATCCCAATGCTTCCATGATCTTGCCAAAGTGATATTCGATTGCCCTGATCTGTTCACTTGGTGCGAGTCGGTAGTGTTCTATCGCAGAGCTTTCTGTTGTTATTTTATCCGTCTTACCAAGGATGTCTACTAAACTACTTATCTCCATTATCTTTTGTTCTCAGCATTTATTTTTGTGAGTTGTGCAAGTGTGAACGCACCTATAGCCATTACAAGGTCACGAACTGCCACATCAAAATAGTGCCCGCCAGCAATGAGTTGAAGTGCTATGCAAATGAGCCAGGCCATTACTATATAGGCACCAATAATTGGACGCAGCAATACAATGATGCCAGCCACTATTTCAATAACACCAACAATCTTCATGAATGTTGACGGATCAATAGGTAACCCCGTTTTAATGGCAGGTGCCAGGTAGTCTGCCCAGTTGGTGAGCAAATTTGTAAATTTGTCCAGGCCCGCTACAATGGGGACTATACCAAAAGTGAGCTTTAAAGTGCTTTGTAATTGTTTTATCGTTGCCATAAAATTTAGTTTTATAAGGATTAGATGAAACACAGCTGAAAAGGTTACAAAAGAAATTACACTGAATATTTTGTAACCTTTTTGCAATTCTATTATCTAACAGCATATAAATAAATGGAACAGATAACAATACAAGCAGAACGTCTTCCCGATGAAATATTGATTGGCAGGATACTTGCTGGTGAAAAGAGATTTTTTGAGCATATCATGCGTCGCTACAATCAAAGGCTGTACCGCACGGGTATGTCCATATTAAATGATAGTATGGAGACGGAAGATGCTATGCAGAACGCTTATATCAGTGCGTATGAACACTTAAGTAAATTTGAGGAAAGATCTTCGTTCGGTACCTGGCTAACCCGGATCATGCTGAATGAATGTCTTGCCCGGAAAAAGAAAAATACCAGGTTGAAAATGGAAATTGATACGCAGCCGGATAATAATATAAACAGGGCAACACCCGCGGCAGAATTAGTAAATAAAGAACTGAGTGGCCTTTTGGAAAAGGCAATTTGTGAACTTCCTGAAAAATACCGCCTTGTATTTGTACTTAGGGAAATAGAAGAAATGTCTGTTAGAGAAACTTCCGAAACCCTAAATATCGAAGAACCAAATGTAAAGGTAAGACTGAACAGGGCCAAGACCATGCTGCGCGAAAGCCTGAATGGATATATGAAAGACAATGTCTACAGTTTTCATCTTCACCGTTGCGACCGTATTGTAGCTAATGTATTTGCCCATTTAAATCTCTCGTAGCCAGTCGCTGTCAGTTACACAACTTTGGTCGATACAAATAACCAACCCGGACCATCAGGCTGGCCATACTGTATCTATCAGTTTCTATTCTTAGAGGTGCTTACCAGCTTTTGCCCTTTAATAAGCATTTTTAAGGCTCCTCGTTTTATAGATATATGTGGATCGGCTCTATGGAATTTAGCCATATCTATTTTATATGCCGAAAGGATGTTGCTATAAGATAGTACGCCGACAATGTTTTGGTCGTCCGATACCACAGGCAAAACATCAACATTCTCATTTACCATCATTTCAACTGCAGTTTTTAGAGAGCTGCTCATACCTATAGTTACTGGTTTTCTACGTATCAGGGTACTTATTGGTTTCCTGATATCTTGCTGTCGACTAAATAAACTGGAACAACTTATAATGCCCTTGAACGCATTTTCATTGTTAACTATGATAAAGAAATTATTCTTGTATTCTTTTTCTTGTTCCAACCATTCACGTACTTCTCCAATCGCATTTTCTTCATTCAATACGAGCCCATTTTCCTCTATCACATCTGCAACAGATATTTCGTCTAAAATATTGGGTGCAAAAGAATCGGGTGTTTTTACGCCACGCCGGGCTATTTTTTCAGTCATTATGGTATTTTCCATCAGGAAAAATGAAACCAGGTAAGCAGCAGTACAGGCAGCCAGGAGCGCCAGTATAGCATTAGATTGCCCCGTAGTTTCCAATGCAAAAATAATAGACGTAAGCAACGCCCTGGATGCACCTGCGAACATTGCGGACATACCAACAAGCGCGGCCAGCGTAATAGTAATACCACAATCAGGAAACAAGTATAAGATAACAACACCTAACAAAGCGCCGGACGCGCCGCCGATGGTAAGTAATGGCGCCAGGGTGCCGCCCGATGTGCCGCTGGCCAGTGCAATTGCCCACGAAGTAAACTTCAACAGGCAAAGCGACAGCATTATTTTTATAGGCAGGCTGGCAGATAGTACATCGGTAATATTGTTGTACCCAACCCCCAGCGTTCTTGGGGCAAAGTAACCTATGATACCTACAAACAGTCCGCCGATGGCAGGCCACCACATCCAGTGAATAGGTAGTTTCTCAAAAAGATCTTCAATGAAATAAACAATTTTGGTCACCAGCACAGATAAGCCACCTATTAGTATGCCCAATATGCTGTAGCAGAACAATGCCATATTACCAGGCATCTCTATGGTATGGGCTATAGGAAAAACGGGACCGGAATCGAACAGGAAATGATGTCCTGCCGCACCTGTGATGCATGCCAATGCTACCGGGATAATAGAGCGGGGCGAAAATTCAAATAGCAGCAGTTCTATAGCTAAAAAGATAGCTGCAATAGGACTACCAAAAATAGCGGCCATACCTGCTGTAGCGCCGGCGGCAAGTAATACCTTACGCTCATTATGTGTTATTTTTAGTAGCTGCCCAATGGTGGAACCCAATGCTCCTCCTGTTGCTATTATGGGGCCTTCTGCGCCAAATGGGCCACCCGTACCTATTGCAATGGCCGATGAAATGGGCTTTAAATATGTAATGGCTGGCTTTATCTTACTATCGTTAGTCAGTATCTGTTCCATGGCTTCGGGTATGCCATGGCCGCGTATGGCCTTTGATCCATATAGTGCCATCAATCCAATTATTATTCCACCTAATGCAGGTACAAAAATCACCCAAACACCTAGTGTATTATTTGCTGGGGTTGCTGCAGCCATAGATAGGCTGCCATGAAATGAAATATTGGTGACGAGGTTAATTAAATAGATGAGGAATTTAGCTATAAAGCTAATGCACACTGCTACTGAAATTGCCAGAAGCGATATGGTCAGTACACGCCGCTTGTCCTTGGTTTGCTTTTGAGATATATGCTCTGCCTCCAGTGTAGGTTGCAGTGAAATAGAAATGGGAATACCATTATCTAACATGTTATGTTTTATCATATTTACTGTATATTGATAAATTTTTGCAAAAGTATGATTTAAATCATGTTATTTGTAAATAAATATCACTTTTAGCTAAATATTATAAGATGTACCTTGCATTCTGATAGTGTTTTGATTTATTTTGTTTTAATGAAAAAGAACAATCACGCGTGTGATTTGAAAAGTTGCTTTTTGTGCAGCAGATGTTTGCCTGAATGGTTACCTGCCATAGGTGCAAACAAAAAGAATATCCACTTCAAAAAAGGGGAACTGATATTTGAAGAGGGTGAGGCGGTAGGTGGCATTTACTTTTTATTTAAGGGCAAAGTGAAAGTGCATAAGCGTTGGGGAAATGATAAACAGCTGATATTGCATTTTGCCAAAGAGGGTGATATGATAGGGTATCGTGGCTTGGGGAACGAAAGAGTATATCCGGTAACAGCATCGGCAATGGAAGATGTGATTGTTTGTTTTATAAATACACCTTTTTTCGAGGCCACCCTGCAAGTGAACCATCAGCTTACGTACTCATTAATGCAGTTTTATGCCAATGAGCTGCAGAAAGCAGAACAGCGGATGAGGAACCTTGCCCATATGGATGTAAAAGGCCGTGTTGCCGAAACCATACTGATGCTGAAGGCAAACTTTGGACAGAACAAAGATGGCTTCATAAATATCTCCCTTACCAAACAAGATATGGCATCGTATGCAGGCACTACGTACGAAACCTTTTTCAGGATGCTGAATGAATTGACAGAAGATGGTATAGTAAAAGTATCAGGTAAGAGCATCGGGGTTTTGAATGTAGCAGCACTTGAAAAACTAATAGCCAATTTATGAGTAGTACTAGAGACATATCAACCATAGACGATATAAAATTATTGGTAAACACATTTTATCAAAAGATAAGAGAGAATGAATTGTTGTCGCCGATATTTAATGGAATAATTCAAGACCGGTGGCCCGAACATCTGGAAAAGATGTATCGTTTCTGGCAAACGGTTTTGCTGGAAGAACACACATACTTTGGTAGCCCATTTCCACCTCATGCTAAATTACCGGTGGAACAAAAGCACTTTGATGTGTGGCTTGCGCTATGGCATTTTACAGTTAATGCCCATTTTACAGGCGAAAAAGCAAACGAAGCAAAATGGAGAGGCGATAAAATGGCGCTCATGTTTCTTACTAAAATTGAGTATTATAAAAATAATCCTGCAATACCATTGCTGTAAAGCAGAGTTCTTACACCGCTTGATACAATTACTATTCTCCCGTTGGCACGATGTACCCATACTTTTGTCGCATTAGCCCCTCTGTAATTTACTGCTGCCTGCATAACTTTACGTAAAGCAGTACGATATGAGAAAGCTAGTATTGAAAATGTCTATGTCAATAGATGGGTTTGTAGGTGGCCCTAACGGAGAAATAGACTGGCTCTTTAAGAGTATGAGTGAACTTACAAATGCCTGGATAGTAGATGCAATTGCACAGGCTGGTGTCCATATTATGGGGAGCAAGACCTATTACGATATGAAGGCGTACTGGCCTTATTCAAGCGACCCTGTTGCCGCACCGATGAATGATATGCCCAAAGTAGTCTTCACAAAGAAAGGCCTTGCAGCCGATGGGCAAACCACAACCGCAATAAAAGATGCCACCGCTGCTGATAGTGCAAAAGGAACTGTTCTCTCCACCGAGAGCAGTAAGCTTGATTCATGGCGTAACGCAACCGTAGCGTCTGGCGATCTTGCAGTGGAGATCCACAAGCTGAAGCAACAACCGGGTGGTTTTATTCTTGCCCATGGGGCGCCGGCTTTGTGCAAAATCTCATTCAAACCGGTCTTGTTGATGAGTTTCGTTTGGTAATACATCCTGTTGTGCTGGGTACCGGTTTGCCCATATTCTCTAAACTGTTGCAGCCCATTGATATGGACCTGGTTAGTTCAACATCTTTGCCTTTGGGTGTGGTCGCCAACGTGTATCAGCCGCATTGACACTAAATGGTTAATGCCGTATTACCGTCATAACTGCCTCCTTGTTGTTTGCGGTTTTTACTTTTACCAGGTACACTCCTACCGGATACTGGCTTATGTTGATGCTACATGCAGATGATATACTGTAATCGTGAGTACTCATCCATATTGTTTTACCCAGCACATCGGTAACCCTGATGTCAGCAACACCATTGTACCCGCTTATGCCTAGTTTAAAAAGACCATCAATTGTGGGATTGGGGTAAATGCTCACGTTTATTTTTGAAGTGGTTACAATGGGTACCTCATTGTATTGGTCTGCATAATACCTGTTAAAGAAAACGCTGTTGTAGCTATTTTGATATGCTGCACCGCCAACCAGTACTTTGCCAGTACTTTGTACATGCACGTACCAAAGATCGGTTGAAAAATGTCCGGGGTCATATGTAGTAGTATCTGTTATCATTCCATTAGCGCCAAATGTATTATCCAGCGTACCATCTGTATTATAGCGTGCGATGGTTTGAATACCTATATAATGCGGAGTATAACCTGAATATACAAATATCATTTTCCCGTCTTGCTGCAAAGTTATATCGCCAGACAGGCCATCGCTATAATAATATATTTGTCCTGAGGAGCCATAAGACTTATCTAAAGTGCCATTGCTTTTGTATGCAATAATGCTGTTTTTTGCCAGGCACAATATCCCATTAGGGGTTAGTGCAATTTTTTGTATATACGTGTTAAAGAAGTTACTGCTGTTGCCGATAGTTGTATCTAAGGCTATACCAAAATTTCCAAAAGTGCTGTCAAAAGTGCCGTTAGAATTAAACCTAACCAGACAGCTTTGGTATGGCAAATTAGCTGAAGATAAATTTTCCGCTATTAGTATTTTTCCATCCGGTTGCAATAGCATAGAAGCTGTGGTTAAATTGTGTATTCTTCCGTTCATTCCAAATGTTGTATCGATACTGCCGTTTGAGTTATAGCGTATTAATTCATAGGTATAGGTGTTATTTGGAACACCGCATATCAGGATCTTGCCGTCTGGTTGTATTGTTGCATAAACTATCCCGTACATGCTATCTAATGTCTTTGGGGGAATCACTATTTTATTGAATGGCGTATCTAAAGCGCCCTTGGCAGTAAGCCTTACGAGCAGAAAGGTTGGATAGGAAATATTATTGTTACTGCTGTCTATTGCTGTTATGCCCGCTATTATTTTCCCGTCGGGTTGTTCTTTAGTAAACGATATTGATGAGACTGGTCCGTATCCTGAAATATTGATTGTATCCCGGCCGTTTGTCCCAAAGGAGGAGTCAATTTTACCATCCTTGTTCAATTGCATCATGTAATGACAATATTGAATGCCAAAAATATTAGGAGTGATCTCTATGAGTAGCGCTTCGCTTGCCATTACACTTGAAATATTTGGGGTAATGTCAACCTGAGCGCTTCCGTGCGTACCGAAAAAACGATCGAAACAAGTGCTTGGATATACTTGTGCCTGGCTAATAAACGGTATGAACAACAGGGCGAATAGATAGGTTTTCATGGGCTGGGTTTGACGTGAAGATATATAGAATTATTACAACGATTAAGGTTGGCTAATTATTGTATTGTTTTAGGCTATAATTGGTGTTCTGGGTTTAATATATTTGACCCACATGAAACTACTTACCGCCATTTTGCTTTTGTTGAGTCCCTATGCCTTTGGCCAGCAACTGGTATTGCACAGTGTGCCCACCAATACTGATGCAACCTTCAGAGGGTTGAGCGTGGTGGATAATAAGGTGGCATGGGTGAGTGGTACCAAGGGCACTGTGGGTAAGAGTTTGGACGGTGGGCAAACATGGAAGTTTGATTTTATTAAGGGTTTTGAAAAAGCTGATTTCCGTTCGCTGTATGGGTTTGATGCACTAAATGCGGTTGTGGCGAGTACGGGCGCACCAGCGGTGATATTGCGTACCAGTGACGGCGGGGTGCATTGGAATGTGGTATATAAAAATGAAGACACGGCAGTGTTTTTTGATGGCGTTGATTTTTGGAATATTAATGAAGGCATGATATACGGCGACCCTATAGACGGGCGTATGCTGCTGCTACGAACCAAGGATGGCGGAAGAACCTGGAACGCTTTACCCCGGGAAAGCAGGCCCGAACTGGAAAAAGGAGAAGCTTCTTTTGCTGCAAGTGGTACGGGCATAAGGTGTGTTAAAGAAAATAAACTAATAATAGTTACTGGCGGTGCAGAGTCGCGGTTCTTTATTTCTGAAGACAAAGGGCACTGCTTTAATTTTGTGCGTGCGCCCATTATTAAGGGGCAAAGTACAACCGGGATATTTTCTGTTGCTTATAGTAGTGATACGGCCATTGTTGTTGTTGGGGGTGATTATAAAAATGAAACCCAACGTAAAGACAACGTGTGTGTAGTGCGGTTGCATGGTGATACCTACAGATGGCACAATGTATTGGCGCCTACAAGAGGCTATCGCGAATGTGTAGAATTCATTACTGAAAGCAAGTTGGTGGCTGCAGGCCCCACTGGCATTGATGTTACAACCGATACGGGTGTACACTGGCAGCCACTCTCTGACGAACAAGGATACCATGTAATACGGAAAAGCAGGAAAGGGAACCTGATAATAGCGGCTGGGAGCAAAGGGAAGATTGCCGTATTAGTGGATGATAAATGAATACCCGTCATTTCGAACGAGCTTCTTCAAGCGAAGAGAGAAATCCGCCAAAATAGAAATCCTTCAGTCGCCCCCTTGAGCCAGCTTGAATAATTCCCACCCGTCATTTCGAACGAAGCTTCTTCAAGCGAAGAGAGAAATCCGCTCAAATAGAAATTCCTCAGTTGCCTCATTGATCAGCCATCAACCTAATAATTAGAAATCCCTCCACTCAAGTCATCCCATTCCGGGTTAAAACTATTTATTAATGTTTCTTTCTTCACCCGATTCCATTTTTTTATTTCCGTCTCTCTTTGGATGGCATGCTCAATGCGTTCGAATGTCTCATAGTAAACAAGTAGCTCAAGATTATAGCGAGCGGTAAAACTGTTTTTGAAAATATGAGTCTTATGCTCGTGAATTCTTTTAGGTAAGTTAGATGTAACACCAATATATAAGGTGGTCCTGTTTGCGTTGGTCATGATGTATATGTAGCCGCCCTTTTGCATGTGCGTAAAAGTAATGGTTGTTGTTCTGTGGTACAAAAGATAGACTTAGGTTCATCGATTCTGCGGATTTCTCTCTTCGCTTGAAGAGGCTTCGTTCGAAATGACGGGTGGGGAGCATAGTACAAAAGATAGGGTTAGGTTCGTTGATTATGCGGATTTCTCTCTTCGCTTGAAGGAGCTTCGTTCGAAATGACGGGTGGGGAGCATAGTACAAAAGATAGGGTTAGGTTCGTCGATTAGGCGGATTTCTCTCTTCGCTTGAAGAGGCTTCGTTCGAAATGACGGGTGGGGGGTGTCCTGTCTGGTTTAATAAGCCAAACCGGACAGGGCGCGGCTGTAATGGTTTGTGGTGGCTGATATGCGTTTATTTTAAACTGTCTGGTCTGTCCGGTATCGGACAGGTTATCTAGGCTGTACGAGCTATCATTGGATCAGCACCTGTGTGGTTATAATGTGCAATGCCCGACCGGCGAAAAAAAACTAAATCGGGCATTAGGTATATCTGAAATTTGCTGGAATGCTTTGTGGTGGCTAGTATTATGGGTTTTATGTTTTAAATAAATGCCCGATTTATGCCCGAAAATGCCCGATGCCGGACATTTCAATTTTGGCTCTTATCAAATTACAGATTGGGAAAAGATGAAGGGAGGACATAGATAGTATTGGATGGTTGGTTTATAGGTGAACAGATAAATAAGGCCCTCATTAGCCTACGCACAGAGGGTGGTAACGTACTAAAGATACGTTACTGAGATTAGGCGTTTCCAAATAAAGATATGCACTGTTCCACGGTTTGCGTGGAACAGTGTGAAGAGGGTTTTATTACTGATTGGCTGTAGTACTTGTTATCGGGAATCTGAAGATTTCCTTGCCGGGTTCGACGTAGTCAAAAGAAGATTACGCCGAGCATAGGGAATATATCTAAATGCTATTGAAGCAGAATAGCTTTATCTTTAGTTAAATGCGTGATATTCATGAAAAGATATATTGTGCCAGGCTATTCTGATTTATTTGATGGAGAGTTACCGGAGTATAATGAAGTTGTAAGAGATATCCCTTCTCGGATGATTATCGAAGTGATGAGTATTCTAAATAATACGCTGCTTAATAAACCAGATAACATAGACACACAAGCTTTTTTGACGGCATCATTAATAAAGGATGTTGAGTCTTTTGAGCGTAATAGGTTATTAGGGAAAATTTATTCTTTTAAAGCAAGGAATCGTGAGGATTTTACTCTTTTTGCTGCTAGATATATTGTTGAGGTAATAAATAGAGAATTAATAGATTTTAAAGATAATTATGAAAAATTAAAAGAAATAAATGATAGCGAGATAACGAAAAAGTATGGCCTTGCGATTTTCAAAGCATATTTGATTGTTGTACAGGAAATAAACAACAAAGATTTTGATTGCCTTACTGCGGCTGTTAATGACAGCAAGGCAGCTGATAACCATTTTATTCAACGAACGATTTGGCCAGTATTGATTAGTCAATTTGAATTTAGTGTTTTCCCAGATATTATATATGAAAGCCTTAAGGCATTTTCATTTTTTCTTTTACCTTGAAAAAAATGTAATATTTCGTCCGTTCGTAGATAATTTTCTTAAGACAGTCGGTTGTTTAAATTGTGTACAGTATGTTTCATCTATTTTGGAAATAATGAAATCTAATTTCCAGAACGCACAGCAAGCAAACCTGCCAGGAGATTACTTTCATAGCATACGTACCAAGGATAAATTTGATTTATTTGATTTATTATCAATTGATCCTACTGGAATTAAAAACGATATAAACAAGCAGAAAGATTACATCGGTCAAAAGGAAAGACCACTGTTTAAAATTAATGACGATGAATATTTTGTACTGTATTTTAACTATCTCTGTAATAGTTTATTTACAGGTTTGGTTTTCTCCTTTTATGAAAAATCAGGTATTACTAAATTATATAAAAGTTTCCCAGACTTTAAAACTATAATTGGAACAGAGTATAGTGAATACATATTATTTAGGGGTTTAGTTAAAACCTGTTTTGCAGGAAAGAATGTTATATTGAAATTTGCAGAAAAAGGAGATTGCGCAATAAACCCAGATTGCTATTATAGGAAGGGGAATGATATTTTTTTAATAGAATTCAAGGATAATCTTCTAGCAGCTAAAGCAATTCAATCTGGATCATTCGATGCAATTAAAGCTTCTATTGACGAGAAGTTTATTCAAAATTCTCGAAAAGCGAAAGGTATTTCACAAATTAGTAGATTGATTCAGGAAATGTCAAATCAAGACGTGCCTTTTGACAATATATTTCTTAAGCAGAAACGGAGAAATATATCGGTATACCCAGTTATCATTCACACGAATTTTTACTTTCAATTCCCAGGCATTAACGAATACTTAAACGAAGAATTTCAAAAAAAAATTGAGCCGTTTAAGAAAACATTTAAAACAATCAAACCGTTAACTCTTATCAATATTAATTTTTTATACAAGAATTTGCTCTCCTTTAAAAAAGAGGAATTGGACATTAGTGAATTGATTAATAGGTATGCGAAAATAATAAATAAAAAAAGAAAGAAGGCGACAAACAGCGGTTCTATTGATGATTATATAGATGCCTCAATCAGTTTTGATGAAATCTCAAATGGCAAAATTGGATATAACGCTATATACAAGGATAACAAACATTTACAAGAGGTATACGGCTGTCTAGATATGCCAGACTATCACTCATAAATTTTGAAAGTATGTTTACGAGTCTGGTGGCGGAATACATGCTAAATTAAAATACCACTCTACTGACAATTTGTGACATTTTTGACGAAATCAGTCTAATCACCTATCATCTTCACGAATGCTTGTCAGCTTAATAGATGAGATTAAGACACTTCTTGTTTCCTCCCTACTTTTCCCGAACTTTGCACTCCCAAATGAAGTACGAAAAAGAAATAAGCCGCCGCAGAACGTTTGCTATCATCAGTCACCCAGATGCGGGTAAGACTACGCTTACCGAAAAACTATTGTTGTTCGGGGGAGCTATACAGGTGGCCGGTGCGGTAAAAAGCAACAAAATAAAGAAGCACGCTACCAGCGACTTTATGGAGATAGAGCGCCAGAGGGGTATCTCTGTGGCTACGAGTGTAATGAGCTTTGAATATAAGGATACACTCATCAACCTGTTGGATACGCCGGGTCACAAGGACTTTGCCGAGGATACTTATCGTACCCTTACCGCTGTGGATAGTGTAATACTGGTGATAGACAGCGTGAACGGGGTAGAGGAACAGACGCGTAAACTAATGGAGGTGTGCCGCATGCGGGATACCCCGGTTATAGTGTTTGTGAACAAGATGGACCGTGATGGCAAGCTACCATTCGACCTGCTGGACGAAATAGAAAAAGAACTGAACATAAGCCTGCACCCGCTCAGCTGGCCCATAAACATGGGTAAGGAGTTTAAGGGCGTATATAATCTGCACGATAAGACCTTGCAGTTGTTTACCCCCAGCCAAAAGGCCACTGAAGAGAATACAGTGCCCATAGAGGACATAAACGATGAGCTGCTGGATGAGAAGGTAGGCCCGCGCGATGCCGCCCAGCTACGCGAAGATGTGGAGCTGCTGGATGGTGTATATGGCCCGCTGGACAATGAGCAATACCTGGCAGCCAAGGTGGCCCCGGTATTCTTTGGCAGTGCGGTAAACAACTTTGGCGTGCGCGAGCTGCTGGATACGTTCATAAATATAGCGCCCAGGCCGCAGCCACGCGCTACCGATAAAAGAGAAGTAAGTCCGGACGAGGATAAATTTACCGGCTTTATATTTAAGATACATGCTAACCTGGACCCACGCCATCGAGACCGTATAGCGTTCTTGCGGGTGTGCAGCGGCAGGTTTGCGCGCAATACTTTTTACCATCACTCCCGCATACAGAAAGATGTACGTTTCAGTAACCCATACAGCTTCCTGGCGCGCGAAAAAGATGTGATAGAAGAAGCCTTTCCCGGCGACGTAATAGGCTTGTTTGACACCGGTAACTTTAAAATTGGTGATACGCTTACTGAAGGTGAAGACCTGCAGTTTACGGGTATACCAACGTTTAGCCCAGAGCTGTTTAAAGAGCTGGTGAACAAGGACCCGATGAAAACCAAGCAAATGGAGAAGGGTATTCGCCAGCTTACAGATGAGGGTGTGGCCCAGCTATTTACCCAGCATGGTGGTAACCGCAAGATCATTGGTTGCGTAGGGGAACTGCAGTTTGAGGTGATACAGTACCGCCTGCTGCAGGAGTACAGTGCATCGTGCTCGTTTGTGCCACTATCTTTCTACAAGGCTTGCTGGATAACCGGTGACAAGAAGGCTATTGACGACTTTGTGCGCTTTAAGCAAAGTAATGTGATGGAAGATAAAGATGGCAACCTGGTGTACCTGGCATTGAGCGAATGGTTCCTGAATACCGAGCGCCAGAATAATCCTGATATTGAGTTCCACTTTACGAGTGAGTTTAAGACAGCGATGGCGAAATAATATGATGGTCTGATGTCAAATCATTTCGCTACCTGCCCGGCATGGTCCTACTTTTCTTTTGCTTCTCCAAAAGAAAAGTAGCAAAAGAAAAAGAGACCGTGTGCGCATTACGGCATGCGCCCCGGAGGTGGTACTATTTAGCTTTAGTGCTACTGTTGTGCCGGGCTAAGGAATTCTACCTCGTTTAGGTTTGTCCCGTGTTTCTGTCCGGCATGGTCCTACTTTTCTTTTGCTTCTCCAAAAGAAGTAGCAAAAGAAAAAGAGACCGTGTGCGCATTACGGCATGCGCCCCGGAGATGCTACTATTTAGCTTTAGTGCTACTGTTGTGCCGGGCTAAGGAATTCTATCTCATGGTATTTTGATCGGAGTTGTCTGTCTAGCGCGAAAGAAACACGGGGCCACTGGTTTTTGCAGGCGATGAAGGATCGCTGCAAAAAAGGTGGCGGAATATAGGTTCAGCTTTTTTTCTGGAATTTGACGACCGTTTTAGTCGACTCGTGATGACGTGCAGCCAATACTTTTTATATGCAATACTTTACTGAGGCTAGTGTTGCTTTATGTTTTGCTGGTAAAATTTATAAGTCCTTACCATATCTGCAATGGTAGGCACCAGCAATAAGACAACAAATGTTCCCCTTAACCACAAAGCCATATCGGGCTTGTACAGCGCGAAATAAAGTGCAAATGCAATGGACGCGATGTAACGCAGAATTACTATGGTCCAGTTAACTGTTTTCATAGATGGGTTTTATTGTTGCAAATGTATAGGCATATTTTAAAGTTTGCATGCATAAAAAAGATCCGCCTGTTGTGACGGATCTGTGAGTATTTTGATTAGCCGGTGGCTGTTGCTTAGTTCAGCGATATGCCTGGTAAGGTGGCTGGCAAGGTATTGTGGAACAGTAACGGATGACATACCACATCTGAAAAATAAGGGTAGAGTGGCAGTTGCAAAACGATCTCCATAGCCTCCTGTTCTTCTTCGGCGTTTATCACACACCATATCAAGGTTCTGTACTGAGATACGCTGTAAGAGAGCATACGGCCCTCGGCAAACAGCTTATTTACATACTCCCTGTGGGCAGGTATGATCTTGTTTATTTCCTCGGTTATTTCCGGCAATTCCACCTGAAATAAATAAGCAGCCATTATCTTAGGTTTCGTTATGTTAGGGAGCTTGGCTTATCGTAGCAAGGTTACATTACCCGCTCTTGTGAAACGTTGGCCAGCAGAGCAATAGCCCTGTATTTCCCAAACATACACGCCAACCGGGGCATTAGTACCATTCTCCATCCCATCCCATCCTTGGGTAGGGTCGGTAGTTTCAAATACCTTGTTACCCCATCTGTCAAATACACGGAAGTAGTCCAGCTTCACGATCTCCTTGTTGAGGATAGCGAAATGGTTGGTAGTGCTGTTGGTGCTGCCAGGTATAAATGCGTTGGGAAGATGTATGTTATCGCAACCTACATGCACCACCACCGTATCTTTTGCCGAGCAGGTCACAGAGTCGTTCAGGTAACTTGAAACAGTAAGATAGTAAGTGAAGTCGTTGGCAGGGTCTGCAACAGGGTTAGTACCTGCTACGTTGTCCAGGAACTGGTTAGGTGTCCATAAATAAGTGAAGCCTGCACCTATAGAGGTATTTGGTCCGCCCAGTATAGTTTTGCCGCCGTCAGATATCTGTCTGTCAGGACCTGCATCTGCAACTACTTGTTTCACATGTATGTTCACGAAAGTATCTACTACGCAACCATCAGCAAAAGGCACTTCAAGGTTGTACTTTAGTGAATATTTAGGCCATGCCCTTACACTTGTACCTACACTGTCAGATATGTTGTACAGTGGTGACCATCTGAATGTTAGCGCTTCGCCTGATATAGCCCTGAGCAATATGGTATCATTCATACAGATACTTGTATCGCTTGGGAACAGGAATATTTTAGGGTAAGGTAATACAGTGATAGTCTGGCAGGCAACCTGTTGTGTAGGCAGCCCTTCATCAACTGCAAAGTAGATGTTGTAAACTGTTGGTGAATCTGTTGTATTGGTGTAAGAAAACTCAGGTGGTGTTTTAGACGTGCTGGAGTGTATAGATGAGTTTTGGCAGGTAGCAAAAGTAAGTCGTATAAGGTTGTTGGCAGTGTCTGTTACAAAAGCATACACGTTGTCATAATCCCTGATGACGCGGGATATTGAAGTGGGATTTTCTTCCTGGCCTACATTGCCCAGATTAAGGCCATAATAGCCGCCCAACTGCGCTGATGTACCGGTAATATTACCCATATCTACACGGGTGATATTATATTGTCCAGGTACTAATATGTTCTTTCCCGGGATGAACAAGTGGTAATTACCGCAGTCTTCAGTAATGGTTATAGATGTCGGGTTATCCAGCTGGTCTCCATTGATAGTAAGCGGGTTGCCAATAGGGGAGAGGTTGTTCAGCGTATTGCCAAAATCAATGCGGCTGAGGCTGTTATTGCCATCGTTCACAACAAAGAAATACCAGTTGCCATTATCCAGCTGAGCAACCATATCCGCAGGGTTAGACAGTGAATTACCGCCTGGGTTACCAATGTCGTTTACAAGTGGAGTATTGGAAATGTTATTGTCAAAGTCGAAACGCACCATGGTGCTGCTTGCCTTGTTCACGCAATAGCCGTACCAGCGTGTCTGGTCTGCATCGTAGCCTACAAACAGCCCCTTAGGGCCGTTCATTTTATTATACAGGTTGCCGAAGTTTACAATATTTGGTGTGTTGTTGCCAAGGCTTGAACGGAAGTCGATACGTGCCAGTGCAGAGTTGCTTACATTGGTACCACCTGCTACAAACACATACCAGTTCTTAAATTGTGCATCAAAAGCGATATACAGAGTTGAAGGGGAATCTGGTAGGATGTTGTTGAAGTTACCAAAGTTGGTTACAGTGGGGATATTAGTGAGACTGTGGCCATAATTGAGGCGCAAAAGCTCTGTAGAACCAGTATTTACAACAAAACCATAGTAGTTGCTATCCAGGTCTTTCACTACATCTATAGCTCCGGGATCATTAAAATGAAAAGAGTTGCCCAGGTTAAGGCCCGTAGGTTCGTTAGACAGATAGCCCGAACAGAAACCCCAGTAGTAGCTGGAGCCTGTCACATTGCTGGTGAGGCTGATCAACTGATTCACGCATACGGTATCCGACGGAACGCTTACGTTAAATAAGGTCTGCTGGGCCTTTACGTTTATTTGAGACAGTACTAAAAGTGCTGCAAGAAGTAGGCATTTTTTCATATTCTGAAAAGAATTTCACTTTATATTGGGCTAATATAATAATTCAATCAAAACTTTTATAGCAAAACGGTAAATTTATTCCGAAAAACAAAAAAATTGTATGCTTAAAAAGGTTTGGTCGTCTTCTTCAATTGTTAAAGCTATTTTATTTTTTTCAACTTTCATAACATCTGTTTCCTCAGCCAAAGAAGGAATGTGGCTGCCCTCACAATTAAAGCAACAGGAAGCTGATATGATAGCCGCCGGGTTGCAAGTACCCGTAGATAAAATATATAACGAAAATGGAACAGGCCTCAATAATGCTGTAGTTCTTTTTGGGCGGGGGTGTACCGGTGAGGTCATCTCATCGAAAGGGCTGGTGCTCACCAACCACCACTGCGGCTACGGCAGTGTACAGGCATTGAGCACTACGCTTACAGATTATTTTGCCAATGGTTTTTGGGCCAAAAGTAACGGGGAGGAATTACCTTGCCCCGGGCTTACTGTTACATTTATAAGGAAAATGGCAAATGTGACTAGCCGTGTGCTCTATGGTATGCGCGATACTTTGCGTGGCCAGGTTAGAGATAATATCGTTGCTGCACGAATAAAATACCTGGAAGAAAAATTAAGCAAAGCATCGGGGATGGATGCAACCATAAAACCCTATTACGATGGCAACCAGTATTGGGTGTCTTATACCGAAACTTTTAAAGATATACGCCTGGTGGGGTTCCCGCCCAACGGCATAGGCTACTTTGGTGGCGATTTTGAAAACTGGGCCTGGCCGCGGCATACAGGCGATTTTAGCATGTTCAGAATATATGCCGGCACCAATAATAAACCTGCAGCATATGCTAAGGGTAACAAACCATACAATGCAAAAACATTCTTTAAGATCAACGCATCAGGATATAAAGAAGGGGATTTTACAATGGTTTATGGTTTCCCAGGTACCACAAAAGAGTACATATCATCTTACCAGTTGAACGATATCTATACTATATCAGACCCCATACGTATTGCAGCACGTACGCGCAAACTTGAGGTGTGGGATAAAAACATGAACGCCAATAGAGATGTGTTTTTAAAATATACCTCTAAAAGGGCAGGGGTAGCCAATGGCTGGAAGAAATGGCAGGGTGAGGTGAAAGGACTGAAAATAAATGATGTAACAGCTAAAAAAGAAAGCTATGAAAGGACGTTTGAACAATGGGCTATTGCAAATGATTCTGCTTACCCATATGCGAAAGACCTTTTGGCTAATATGCAAGTGAACACTATTTATGCGGATAGTGCACTAAAGACAGTTGAATATATAAACGAAACAGTATTTGGTATAGAACTGGTACAGCAGGGTGGGTTCATAGGTCGTTTGGTAGCTTGTTTCAGGACAGGTTTAAGCGGAGATGCTTTACGCGATACACTACAGAAGGTTTGTGCAGGCACACACACATTCTATAAAAACTATGATGTACGGACTGATAAAGATGTTTTTAAAGCATTGATGCCTATATACTTCAGTCAATGCCCGCATGATATTCCTGTTTATTACAAAGCGCAGTACAGCGATCATAATAATGATTTTGGTCTTTGGGCTGATGATGTGTACAAGGTATCGCTGCTTGGGGATGAAGAAAAGCTGAAGAGCTTTGCCACAAATGCTGTACCTGCTGATAGCTCTCGTCTGCTTGCCGATCCTGCATGGCAATTATATATAGGCATGCAAGGTATTTATAAAGCAAACACTGCTGTCGTAACTGCAACTAATGAGCAGATGAGCTACCTGAACAGGCTGTACATGAAGTGCCGTATGCAGAAAGACGATTTTAAGCCATCTTATCCAGATGCTAACCTTACATTGCGCGTTGCATATGGTAAGGTGAAAGGGCTTGACCCCGATGGCCCGGCTGGTTATTCTTACCAAACAAATATTGATGATGTAATGTCCGTGGCTAATCCGGATGTTGAAGTATTCCGCATACCAGCAAAGCTAAAGGAGCTGTATGGCCCAAGGGATTATGGGCGTTGGGCTGTGCATGGTACAGTGCCTGTTGCTTTTCTTGCCGATAACCACACATCGGGTGGTAATTCTGGTAGCCCGGTATTGAATGCAAAAGGAGAATTGATAGGTACTAACTTCGATCGCCCATGGGAGGGTACAATGAGTGACCTCTATTTTGATCCGGCGCTTTGTCGCAATATATCTTTAGATATAAGGTACACATTATTTATTGTTGAAAAGTTTGGGGGAGCCGGATGGTTGCTGAACGAAATGCAGATCGTGAAAAAATAATTTGCACCTTCATTTGTCATTTTTCCTCGTTTACCACTTAAAAGTAGGGTGTCATCCCTGCTTTTTGTTTGAATTGCAAATACTTCAATAACTTTATGTATTCTAATGTGTTACCCTAATTTATTTTTACTGATAAAATCAATAATGGTATTGTGCTGAGATGTACCCTGTTTTTTGTTTGCATTTTTGTTGCCTTAAATGCGCAAGCTAAGGTGCCTGCCGGGTTAAAGACCGGCAAGCCATATGTGAAATTTTTACGTGCTACCGTACAACGTACCATGCCAGGAAGGAATACCGGGGTAATGTCAGATTATGATTTTGTATTGGTATGGACGAGTAAGTTGCCCCCAGCCTCTTTTTTCTGGCGCGGGCAGGACGGCTGGCTTACCTGTAACATAGTAAAAGTGCATGGTGCAGGTAAGGAAAATAGTTTTGGTTATGTACCTGATAAGGATGGTCTGGATGCCAGGGTAAATAAAGGAGATACTCTGGAAATAACACCAGTGCGTGGCGGTAGATTTGCAATCCCATCGCAAATACCCGCAGGGGCAGTTAATACCTTATTTTTTAAAACAGATCAAAGTGGATGGCTTTATTATAAAACTAAACTGACTCAAAAGCCTGACATCATTTTACCATAAAAGAGATCATGAAGAAGACCATAGTATATATAGCATTGAGCTTGTTTGCCTTTTCGGGGGCGAATGCACAGCCGTGGATGCCGCAAGGCACAGGCCCTGTTAAATTGCAGGATGTGATCACTTATTATCAAAACCATCCCATGCCTGTTGATGGAAACATTGATAAGGATAGTCCTGAAAAGGAAGACAACGACTACCAGTTTGACCGTTGGAAATGGTATTGGCAAAATCATACAGACAGTAATGGCTACCTCGTATCTCCAGTTAAGACATGGGACGAATGGCAGGCATACATAAAGGAAGAAAATAGTGTCAGTAAGCTTTCAAAAACTACGGGCACTCAATCGCAGTGGACGTTCCAGGGGCCTTCTACTTCCAGGGGCGGGTACCATGGCATAGGCCGCATAAATACGGTGGCATTCCACCCCACCGATACTAATACACTGTGGGCTGGCTCTGCAGGTGGCGGTGTATGGAAAACCAATGATGCCGGCAATACCTGGACGTCAATATCCGCCAACCTGCCCATATTGGGTACTTCGTCAATCGCGTTCAATCCGCTAAACGCAAATACAGCATATTTATGTACCGGCGATGGCGACGGAGGCAATACGTATAGTATAGGGATTTTCAAAACATGGAATGGCGGTGCGTCATGGGATACTACAGGGCTAAAGTTTAATAGCAGTAGCCTGGTATCTGCAAATTGGATTATTGTCAATCCATTGGATACCAATACCTTGCTACTGGCAACCTCACAAGGCATATACAGGTCGCTAAATGGCGGCGCTAACTGGACGAACACTTATACAGGTAGTTTTAAACAGGTAATGTATAACCCTGCGGATACCACAGTGGTTTATGCAACAGGAGTTCATACCTCCGGCAATAGTCAGGTATTTCGTTCGGGCGATGGCGGGGTGACATGGAATGCAGTAACATCCATAGCAAACAGTTACCGGGTTGTCATCGCGGTAACAAAAGCAAACCCTGGTATAGTAAAAGCAATGGCTGCAACGGATAATAATTATGGGCTAAATGGTATTTATTCCTCTTCCGATAGCGGCAAGACATTCTCCCTCACATTCAATGGCACTTCGGGCACCAATTGCAGCAATAACTTTTTAAGTTCCAACTTCAAGCTCGATTCCACTATGGGATGCGGTGGACAGGGATTCTACGATCTGGCACTAACCATGAGTCCGACAGATTCTTCGGCCGTGTATGCAGGTGGCGTTAATACCTGGGGGTCTAACGATGGTGGTAAATCATGGCACATTGTAAGTCAATGGAGTTCCTATCTTCCAGGCTTGATAACCATTCACGCAGATAAACATTATTTAGCCTTCAATCCTATAGCGCCAAGTAACTTATATGAGTGCAACGATGGCGGTATATACAAAACGAATAATCCCAACAGCTCTTTATGGACGGATATAGGCAACGGATTGTGCATAACTGAGTTTTACAGGAATGCAGTAAGTAATGTTGCCTCATTTGTTTTAGGTGGCGCGCAGGATGATGGCTGCAAATCTGTAACAGACAGCATAGGTACTCCTGTCGATGTTTTGGGCGGTGATGGTATGGAAGTTCAGATGGACTATACCGACCCGCTTACTTTTTATTGTGAAGATCAGTATGGTGGCATAAGCATCACCAGGAATGGTGGTAGCAGGATGACCAACATCTCAGATAATATTGCCTCACCGGCACCAATCGGTTCATGGATAACTCCTTATATTATACTTCCACAGTCGCCCAATATATTATTGGCTGGCTACAATAAAGTCTATACCTCATCTGACTACGGAAATAGCTGGACGGCAATATCACCTGTTTTCAGCACAGGCAATACTATAGACCGGGTAGTGGTGCCCATTACCAATTCTAATTACATCTATGTGCTTGTAAACAACGGTATCCGTTATTCTACCAATTTCGGCACAACCTGGCAATCGCTTAGCCTGGTGGGCTTCTCCGGTCAGATTTCAGACATAGTTGTTGATCCTAAAAATGAAAAGAACCTTTGGGTTACCTTCAGCGGCTACACTACAAATAAAGTGGTGGTACATTCGTTAACCACCAACACTACTAAGCTTGTAAATGGTCATCTGCCTAATATACCTGTTAACTGCCTTACCATCGACTCATCCAATGGGATGATGTATATAGGGTGCGATCTTGGTGTTTATTACTATGATACCACTGCTGCCAAATGGACACTATACAACAACAATTTGCCTAACGTGGTGATCAACGATCTTAATATAAATTATACTACCGGCGAGCTGTGGGCTGCAACTTTTGGCAGGGGAATGTGGAAGACACCTAAGTATGATACTGTAATTACCTCGGGAGTATCACTGATACCATTTGCACCAGATGTGATCACTGTATCACCAGATCCTAACTACGGGCATTTTATAGTTACAACAAACGACAACGCTTTTGCGGATAAGAAAGTGGATGCCCGTTTGGTGAATAGCGCCGGTAACACGGTATGGAAATCATCAACCGCTTTTAGTAATGGCAGGTTGCCGGTTGATGTTACTGTTGCCCCCGGAGTTTATATTTTTGAAGCCATTGCCGGGCACGCTGTAGCACGAACGAGGGTGGTTATTTACTAATGATTCCTTTTGAGAAAAAGATAATGACGGAGCCTGAATAAGGCTCCGTTTATTTTATGAGTGCGTCTCTATGACCTGCTTTATACTCGCCAGTAATGCTGCCATTCCCTCTTTGGACTGTTGGTAGCGTTCCTGAGATGCATACCCGCGTTGTGTCCAGGTAAATATGCTGTGGGTACTGTCTCCGTTAAGTGTATATGTTATAGTTGAGTAGTTCTCTGGCTTGTCTTCCAGCCCGGTGAATGCACTCCAGTAGCTGTAGCTGAGATGCTGCTCCGGTTCGAACGTCAATATAATACCTTTGTCTTTGTAGGTACGGCCATTATACGTGCCCTGAAAAATAATAGAGCTGCCCACCTTCCAGTTAGTAATGGTTTCTGTGCCAAACAGATACTCTTTAATGATGTTGGGGTTGGTGAGTGCATCCCATACTTTGGTATTGCCAGCATTGATGTCTATGGATTGCGATACTTCAAGGTCTTGTAACATGGCTTGCGATTTTATGCTTTCATTTAATGTGGTATAGATAGTGCGTCAACCTTCAGCGCGGGTAAACAAAACTTGCATATTGGTTCCTGTATCCATAAAAAACTGTGGTTTAAGGCTGCTAAATTGCGCTTAGCGCCTGTGTAATATCTGCCAGTATATCGTCCTTATGTTCCAGTCCTACCGATATGCGTATGAGACCGTTAGTGATGTTAACAGACAATCGTTCCATCTCGGTAAGCTTGGCATGTGTAGTGCTGGCCGGGTGCGATGCAATGCTACGGGTATCGCCAAGGTTGGCAGTCATAGAGAGCATCTTTAAACCGTCCAGGAACTTTTTTCCTGCATCCAATCCGCCCTTCAACTCAAAGCACAGCACACCGCCACCATTAGTCATCTGCTTGCGGGCAATATCATATTGCGGGTGGCTGGGCAGGAAAGGATATTTTAGCCATTTGATCTGTTCGTTGCCTTCCAGTTTCTGAGCTATATAGAGTGCATTACCGGCGTGCCGCTCCATTCGTACATCCAGGGTTTCCAGGCTTTTGCTGAGTACCCATGCATTAAATGGAGAAAGAGCAGGCCCTGTGCTGCGGCAAAACAGGTATATCTCTTTTATTAGTTCTTTCTTGCCAACAATTACGCCACCTAGCACACGGCCCTGGCCATCTATCCACTTGGTAGCAGAATGTACCACTATATCAGCACCATATTCTATGGGCCGTTGTCCTATTGGTGTGGCGAAGCAATTGTCCACATTCAGCAGCAGGTTGTGCTTGCGTGCCAGTTTGCCCGCAAATTCAAGATCTATAATATCGAGCCCGGGATTGGTGGGCGTTTCCAGATAGATCATTTTGGTATTCGGCCTGATGGCAGCCTCCCAGGTTTCGGGTTCATCGGCAGCTACATAGCTGTACTCTATGCCATACTTACCCAGGTACTTGGTAATGATAGTATGCGTGCTGCCAAAGATAGAATTGCACGACAACAGGTGATCTCCCTGTTTTAAAAAAGCCATGAAAGAAGCGAATACCGCACTCATCCCCGATGCTGTGGCATAGCCGGCTTCTGCGCCTTCCAGCGCACACATTTTGTCTATTAGTTCCTTTACATTAGGATTACTGAAGCGGCTGTAAATGTTATCGTCTGTTTCATCAGCAAAGGCGGCGCGCATGTCTTCCGCATTATCGAAGCAAAAGCTGCTGGTAAGGAACATGGGCGTTGCATGTTCCATTTCATTGGTCCTTTCTGTCTGTATCCTTATGGCATCTGTTATGGGGTGGTTGGGCATTATTATGTGTATTTTATCATAGTAAGTTAGGCACTAACTTACAAATTAAGGTCATAATTGGATTGATCATCGATTAATATCCTTCATTATTATTTTATCCTTTCAAATTGAGATAAATATTAGTTGTTGTAAATTCCTTATATTTATATTTCTACAAGAGTAAGATGAAAAAAATATACCTCTTAATATTATTGCTCTGCTCCTTGCAGCAGGCTAATGCCCAGGTACCTGATTGGAGCACCGCAGTTGCTCCTATATTGTACCAGCATTGTACATCGTGCCATCATACCGGCGGTATGCATTTCCCGCTCATGACCTACCAGGACGCAGTATCTAATGCGGCTGGTATGCAGGTGGACGTGCAATATCATAACATGCCGCCATGGCCACCTGACCCAACATACAGCCACCTGGCCCATGAGCGCGTATTATCGCAGCAGGAAATAAATACCATACTGGCCTGGATAAACGGTGGCAAGCCCATAGGTAATACTGCACTGGCACCACCACAGCCAATTTATAATAACAATGGCGACATACCAGGTACGCCCGATCTTGTAACCCAGATACCAACCTATACTTCTACTGCTACACCGCTTACAGGCGATGTTTATCAGTGCTTTGTAGTGCCATCGGGACTATCAGTAGATAAATATATTTCAGGGTTTGAAGCCATACCGGGCAATGCTGCTATAGTGCATCATGTGCTGGTGTATGCAGACACTACAGGGGTGTGCCGTCACCTTGATTCCATGAGCGCAGGCCCGGGCTATGTGAGTTTTGGGGGTGTGGGTACGGACAATGCTATTTTGCTAGGTGGGTGGGTACCCGGGTCTTCTCCATTGGTATATCCCGCGGGCTTTGGTGTGCAGTTGCCACACAATGCAGATATAGTAATACAAGTGCATTATCCTGCAGGTACGGCTGGCGGGGTTGATAGCACCAGGATCCGTTTCTTTTTCTCTAATAGCCCCTCTGTACGCAGTGTATATATAAGCCCCATACTCAACTTTTACACCAATATAAATGCGCCGTTAAGCATACCCGCCAATACGGTCAAGACTTTTACAGAAACACAGAAACTCCCCGGTATTGATTTCTCATTACTGGGTATTGCACCACATATGCACCTGATAGGTACCAGCATTTATTCTTTTGGAGTAACCCCGCAATTGGATACCCAACAGTTCATACGCATTAACAACTGGAATTTTCACTGGCAGGGCTTTTACCTGCTGCCTAAAATAATAAAGGTGCCCGGCAACAGTACCGTGTACGCAAAGGCTACGTATGACAATACGGTCAACAATCCTAACAACCCCAGCAACCCGCCGCAAAACGTAGTGACCGGAGAGAACACTACTAACGAAATGATGCTGGTGTATTTTGTATATACTTTTTACCAGCCGGGCGATGAAAATGTAGTGATAGATAGCACTTATACTACTACAGGGGTAAAGCAGGTGAATTATTACCAGGGGCAGCAGTTATTGCAATCGTATCCTAACCCAGCACATGGGCAACTGATAGTGAAGTACTATATGGAAGATGCGGATGAAGGCAGTATAGACCTTGTGGGGGCAGACGGCAGGCTGGCAAAGCAATTTGCCATAAACCAGCGCTTGAATGCAGGCTATACAGCTACCCCGTATTCTATACAAGGGCTGCCGCCAGGATTATATACATTGAGACTTAAAACATCAACACAGTTACTAACACAAAAAATAGTAGTGCTTTAGTTGGTTGTTTTTTTCTTTTTGGTAAACAGGCGTTTAATGAACTTAAGCGTTTTGTTTTTGTCTGAGTTTCCTTTAATGATCGTGTCCACAACTTTGGGATGGTTAGTTAAGGTATGTCTTGCGCCAAGTTTTACATTTTTTATGATAGAACTAAAGTAAGCCCATTGGGGATCTCTTTTTGTAGCTGTGGCCGTAATGCGAAGTTCTTTGCCTGGCATGGGGTTATCACAGTAAACAAAAACCGTTTTTGCTACAAATGAATTAACTGGCATAGGTACTAATTGTTTGTCGGCTTTTGCCCGTAACAATTTCATTTTAAAATCGTGATAGAAAACATGCAATAAGGACCATGCAGTATCTCTATTGCCAGATATGTACACATGTATCTTTTGAATCTGAAGCGTATCAACCTCTATCTGTGCAAGCACCCTTGCTTGCTTCCGGATGTCGGTAGCATCAACATTCTCGAGGTTAGCCTCTATAGTAAAAGGCCCTGTGGTATCTGCCAATCCTAAATTAAACGTAGCTGAAAGATCGCTTTTCTGGAATGCTATGCCATGACCCTTTATTTGTAAGCGTGGGTGCAGAGCTATAATGCCTGGTATGTTGGTAACGTTAGTAATGTGCGCATCTATATCTTTGAATGGCACAGACTCTTCCAGTTTACTTGTTTCTTCCTGCTCAGTATATTTAATGCAGCCTTTACGTAAGGTTATATCGGCAACATCTATTTTTATTCCGGCGTTATGCAGCAGCATATGAGGATCTATGGCCAGCATATTCGTTGGGTGCGATGGTATTACATAGTTGAAGTATAGGCTCATATGCATATCATCAACCCTTGCTTTTTCTATCTGGAGCAAATTTCGATGTAATAGCCCTTGCACATTAAAACCGGTAAGCTTCATTAAAGGAACATGCATGCGGCATATAGTTGTTCTGTGCCCAAGTATGCTGTAAAATCTGTCGTTGGTCATAGGCGGCTCAATATCCACATTTTTCAAAGTGGCACTGTCTTCAGTCGTGTTCAGGTCCACAGCCCCTGCTTTAAAAACGTATAGCATAGAGGGCTTGTTGAAATTTATTGATGAACCAGATATGACGCAGGACTTTGCGAGCAGGAAGCGAGAGGTATCTGTGCGTGTACTATCTAATCGCCAGTCGCTAAGTACGGCTTTGCCACCAGCGAGTGTACATATAAAATTACCCTTCTCTGGGTTTATATTTTTGTAGGTAATGTTGGGGTCAATAATATGGATGTTTTCAGCCGTAAGTCCTTTTATAGCCGGTGTCTTAGTGTTATTTTCTGTGCTATCGATTTGTGATGGCGTACTTTCTATCCATACCCGCGGGTGCCGTATGTACACATCGCCAAACGAAACTATTTTATGCCGAAGCAGTTTTATGATCTGGAGGTCATTTAGCTCTAGTTGGGCAACCGTTACACCCACTGCAATTTTAAATGGTTTCCGGGTTTTCTTTTTAAAATTTGCACTTATTGTGTCCGGCCATACATTTATGCCCTGCACTACAATCTTATCTGTGAGGAGGTTTATATGAATATCCTGTACAGAGGCGTGGTAAATGCTGTCGGTCCCTTTATACACCCAGCCATCTATATGTTTAATGATATAACCTTTATAAAGCAGATTGAAAACCAGGGTTGCACTTGCAAACAATATCAGGAAGGCTAGTATTATATATAAACCTAAGCGGGCAAACGTCCTCTTTTTAAGCATCATTATACATTAAAAGAAAAACCATGCCAGTTAGTAAGGCGTATTTTTTCTACTTTAGCTAAACCATTAAAAACATTTACTCATGTCGCTACTGAACGGAGGTAATAAGAAAGACGCCAAAAAAGGAAATAAAGCAGCAAAGAATACCGCTGCTAATGCGAAGTTTACGCCAAAACCAGGCGCTGCTTCTGCACCTAAAAAGATCATAAAAACAGGTGGTAGCCGCGGTAGTTAATTGTTAATTACGGAACCATTTATAAAAAGTTGAGGATGAAAGTAGAGATTTGGAGCGATGTGATGTGCCCTTTCTGTTATATAGGTAAAAGAAAGTTTGAACAAGCGCTGACAGAATTTGCGCACAGGGACGAAGTATCGATAACGTGGAAAAGTTTCCAGCTGGCTCCAGATATGCAAACCGAGCCGGATAAGACTATATACCAATATCTTGCAGAACACAAGGGCATACCGCTGGCGCAGGCGCGCGAAATGAATGCACATGTAACCAGGCTGGCGGAAAATGTGGGGCTTACTTACAACTTTGATAAAGCGGTAGTTGCCAACTCTTTTGATGCGCACAGGTTTTCTCACCTGGCCAGGCAATATGGATTGCAAGATATTGCCGAAGAACGTTTGTTTGCTGCATACTTTACAGAAGGTAAGAATACTGCAGACTATGATACCCTGGTGCAGCTGGGTATAGATATTGGCCTAGATGCTACAGAGGTGCGCAATATGCTCAACAGCAATTTATTTGCAGAAGATGTGCGGGCTGATATTCGCGAAGCACAGCAAATAGGCGTATCAGGAGTGCCGTTTTTTGTGTTTGTACATAAATATGCGATATCCGGTGCGCAGGACAGCAACATATTTCTACAGGCGCTGAACCAGGTATGGCAAGAGACAGGACATGATGCCCTGCCTCTTGCTGAAAATGATGGAGCAAGCTGCACGCCTGATGGCTGCAGCTAAAGCTTAAAAAGTATATATAATACCTAATGTAAACACCTGGCTTACCTGCAACCAGCCCAGGTTATTGCCGGGTGGGGTAGAAGATGTTTCAGGTGTTTTATTGATATAAGGCACATCATTGTCGTACACGAAAGTAGCGCCTAAAGCTAACCCCAGGTATTTTGTTGCCTTCCAGGTAAACATGTTGTCCCATAGTACCTTTATATTGCCCGGGTTATCTTTTATCACGTTTCCGGTTGGGTCGGTCCTGTCCTTCGCCAGGTAGTTGGCATAAAGGTCGAGGCGTGTTTTGAAGATGGCGTTTTTGTTGATGTTCAAGACATATCGTCCCGAAAAGTATGCGCCCAGGTCGAACTTAGATGTTTTGCCATAAGGGACCCCAAAAGCGCCTACCGGGGACTGCAAGGTATAAAACCGGCTCACAAGTACATCCCTGGCCGCTATTGGCGACAAGAACAGGCTAATGTCTGAACCCTTCCTATACTCCATCCCAGCGGCCAGAGTAAGGTATGCCGGAGAGAAAAAGGCGGAGTTTGCAGTGTCTTTCCAGTTGGTAGCAGTATAGTTATACCCCTTTGTGAACTGGGTTTTACCATTAAACAACCCAGTGAAATAAAAGTCTTTAGAGTTGTTCATCTTTGTGCCGTATTTAGATGTGAAATCTATACGGTCGTCTGTTTTCCTGGGTACAAAGTTGTTGGAGTAGGTGTAATTAAGTCCATACGCCAGTGTAATGTTATTGGTCCATATATTGTTGTGGTCAAAATGCGTAAGGAAGCCACTTGCCACGCCATTCATTACCAGCGATGCTATTTCGCCACCGGCAGGCCAGTTGTGCAGGAAGCCCTCATTTATCCCTATATTCACACTGCCACCATGCGACCATAATACCGTGTCTTTATTTTCTGTCTGTAGTTCTTTTTTTACTTCATCAGTTTTAGTGAGCTGGGCAAAAACTGCCCCTGCGTTTATTATGGGTAATAACGCGAGTAATAATTTTTTCATGCTTAGTGTGTTGTAATTATTAAAAAAGGCGCAATATACTATTATTCGTACTGTTATATGCCGCTTGGGGTAAATACTGGGTTACCCAATTATTAAAGAATTGATACTTGATACGATGCCCAAACAAGTAAAGGTAAAGTGCATGCGCAACGCCGTAGTTCGGCAAACTAATACGTTACGATTGTCTAAAATGAACTGAGCGGCATTTCTTTAGCTTACATCTGGCATATTTTTTAAGCGCAGATTGGTATAATTGCATTAATTAAATCAAAACTCATTATAGGCAAAGGGCTTAAAACCATCTTATTCCTGCTTATATCCAATTCGTTCATGACTTGTGCATGGTATGGACACCTGAAATTCAAAGAAATGTCCTGGAGTCAAAACCTGGGATTGTTCTCTGTTATACTCATCAGCTGGGGATTGGCTTTTTTTGAATATTTATTCCAGGTGCCTGCTAACCGCATAGGTTTTAAAGATGATGGTGGTCCTTTTACTTTAGTACAGCTCAAGACGATACAGGAGGCAATTACCCTTGTTGTTTTTATGATGTTCTCTATGATCGTTTTTAAGCAAAAATTTGAGTGGAACCACATTGTTGGTTTTTGCCTGATCGTAGCAGCAGTATTTATCATTTTTAAGAAATGGTAGCTGAGGCAATATATATTCCTCCTATAGGCTATTAACTTATATTTAATGAGAGTGTGCGCAAAATCACTGCTTTTTCGGTACTTTTGGAGATTGTCTTTTTTGAATTTGGGTCATACATAAATGTCATTACCACCACTATTACGTCACGTTTACAACCATGGTACTGAAGAAGTTATCAGGCGCGGTAAAAAAATATTTTACGCTTCGGGCGTACAGCTGCTTGATGTAGATCATCTTCTGGAACAAGTGCGTTTCAGAGTGCGTAACGACCTGTATCAAAACTACTATACTGTTACTGTACTTAAATTCCTGCAGCCGCAAGATCTGTCTGTAAGGTGCCAATGCCCATACAACCTGGGCGAGATATGTCGTCACGAGGTGGCTGCACTATTTCAGTTGAATGAAATATTGCAAAGCGGTTTTTTTGAGAACAGTGATATAAGCTATGACCAGAAGCATACCATAGTGCGTATGCGACAGATAAGCGTACAGATGCTGCGCGTATTTTCATCGGCCCCCATTATGGAGGTTGCGGAGCGGTGGGCTGCTGCAAACAAAGTTATCATTACTACAAGTAAGAGCGATACCATAGAAGCTGAAGTACCCGATGGTGATGATACTTACAAGGTGGTCATCAAACAAAATGAAGACCGTTACTTTGATACCGCGTGTGGATGCGATGAAAAAGGGCATCCTTTGTGCGTACATAAGGCTGCCGTTTTTTTGCAGATATTGAAAAAATATGGTGCTCAGTATTTCCAGGGGATGCACGACTGGGATATACAAAAAAATAAACTGTTGCAACAATATGGTTATTCGCTTAGCGATGACCTGACCAACAAATTCACTTTTACATATGAGCAAGGCAAGCCGTTTTTGCGCGTGCTGGATACTTCTATAAAAAAGATATCAGCTGCAGAAAAACAGCTGATAGCCCCTGTAGAGGTTGTTGTAGCTGAAGAGATAAAAAGGCTGGGACTTGTTGTGGATACGAGTGTAACATGGTACCCATTCTCTAGTGTGCTGCTTGTAGCCGGCTATACAGATGATGAAGCCAAAAAATATACAAACGGTATTGAAAAGCTGGAGCTGCTGCAATATGTGGACCCCACGAAGTACAGGGATGAAGAGCGGGAACTGATACCTGTAGCGCGTAAATTCCTGCCTGAAGAAATACTGAAATACTTACGGAAAAACCTTCCCTTTGGTGATTTTCTGGATGATTATACACAGGTATTGAAAGATACACCTACCGCCGAGGTAAAAGAGCAGGTTTGGGAATACCTGTTGCCAAAGTACCATAAGCTGTTTGAACGGTATCAAAATTTCAACCTGTCCTTTCTTAAAACAAAGGCAGGGGCACTGTCTTCAACGGTATTAAGCCCCGTGCAGTTTGCCGATCCCTCAGTACACCCACAACTGAGCGTGCAAAAAGCGGGTAAGGGTTATGATGTTACTCTTTCATGGGCAATAGATGGGAGGGCTGTACCACACAGTGATGTGCACCCTTTTAATGCAGCCCTATTCTTATACGACTATAAGTTGTTCTGCACAGCTAACATAAAAGAAATAGCCATTACCGAACAGTTTCCACCCAACGGCATACTCCACATCAGTCAAAAAGAATGGCCGAGGTACCTGGAGCAAACGCTTATTCCGTGGAGCCACAACTTGCACGTCAACTTTGATGCCGAGTTGATAGAAACAATAGAGAAGGCAAAACCAGAATACCATTTGTACCTGCAGGAGCGCGACCAGATGCTGGTACTGACCCCCGCATTCCTATATGATAATATAGAGGTGAAGTGGGGCTATTTTGGCGATGTGATACAGCCACATGAGGGTGTGGTACGCATTGTGCAGCGCAATGAAGCTGCTGAACAGGAATTTATAAATATGCTGCGCTATATGCACAGCGATATGCAGCAAAACTTTAAAGAACATTTCATGTACATGCCCGGTACCAGTGTACTGGCAAATAATTGGTTCTTCAGGTTCACAGATACCATGAAGGAGTGGAATGTAGTGTTGTTTGGTTTTGAAGGGTTGAAGAACCTGCGCATCAATACCCATAAGCCGGATACGCATGTACACGTAACCAGCGAGATAGATTGGTTTGACGCCAATATAGAAATTAAGTTTGGTGAGCAGTCTGTTACTGTTGAAGAGGTAAAGAAGGCATTGACCCAAAAGCAAAATTTTGTGCGACTGGGCGACGGGTCTATAGGTTTGTTGCCCGAAGACTGGTTGAAAAAATATGCCCTGCTCTTTAAGGTGGGTGATACCAGGGGCACGCGTGTACGCTTAAAGAAATATCATTTTAGCGTGCTGGATGAACTGCTGGCAGACGTTGATGAACAGGCGCTGCAACAGGAGCTTGAAGATAAAAAGGCACAGCTGAATAGTATTATTACAAGCGATTTTAGCCATATAGAACCTCCTGTGCAGCTAAAAGCATTATTGCGCCCATATCAGCTTGCCGGGTTTCAATGGTTGTTATTTTTGAAGGAAGCAGGGTGGGGTGGCATACTTGCAGATGACATGGGGTTGGGTAAAACTGTGCAAACGCTTACCTTCTTCCAGCATATAAAGAATGCGCACCCTGATGCTAAGTTTATGGTGGTATGCCCTACCACGCTTATGTATAACTGGGAGAATGAAATAAAAAAGTTCACACCAGACCTCACGCATTTCATACATCATGGTCCTAAAAGAACATCACAGGCACAGGTTTTTGATGGTTTTGATGTTACCATAACTACCTATGGCACTATGCGCAGTGATATAAAGATGTTTAAAGACATTGTGTATGACTATGTGGTGCTAGATGAGTCGCAATCGATCAAAAACCCACAGTCGCAGGTGGCGAAGGCATCTCTGCTGCTCAATAGCAAGAATAGATTGGCGCTAAGCGGTACACCTGTGCAGAACAATACATTTGATCTGTATGCGCAAATGAACTTCCTAAACCCGGGTATGCTGGGCAGCAGGGAGTTTTTTATGAACGAGTTTGCTACACCAATAGATAAGTTCCAGGAAGATGAGGTGAAGCAACAATTAAAGAAACTAACTTACCCATTCCTGCTGCGTCGTACTAAGGAACAAGTTGCTAAAGACCTGCCTGAAAAAACAGAGACTATCCTGTTTTGTGAAATGGGCGACGAGCAGCGTAAAATATACGAATCGTACCGCAATACCTACCGTTCCCAGATATTGGGTATGATAGAGGAGCGCGGCATAGAACGCTCTACCATGCACATACTGCAGGGACTTACAAAGCTGCGCCAGATATGCGATTCGCCAGCCATATTGAATGAAGAGCACGATTATGGCAACCACTCCGTAAAACTGGAAGAGCTGACACGTGAACTTACTGAGAATGTAGGAGAGCATAAAGCGCTTATCTTCTCTCAATTCCTGGGGATGTTGGGGCTTATACGCGACCACCTGAAGAAAGAAGGCATTCCATATGCTTATTTTGATGGCAGCTCATCGTCGACCGAGCGCGAACGTAACATACAATTATTCCAGAACGATGATACCTGCAGGGTGTTCCTTATATCGCTTAAAGCAGGTGGTATAGGGCTTAACCTTACCGCTGCCGATTACGTTTACATTGTTGACCCATGGTGGAACCCTGCCGTGGAACAACAAGCAATAGACCGGACGCACCGTATAGGGCAAACCAAGAATATCTTTGCATATCGCCTTATTTGTAAAGAAACCATAGAGGAGAAAATGCTCCAGTTGCAAGAGCGTAAACGTGCGTTGGCCAATGAACTGGTTTCTGATGATAATGCCTTCCTGAAGAAACTGACGAAGGACGATATTGCGTTCTTATTTAGTTAGCCATCATGAATCTATAAACATAATTGCTTAGCGCAGGCTGGTATTTGCATGCTTAATAAATAAGGCATCTAGTATCGTTTATCAGTGTGTATTAGTCGTTCTGTTAATGTATGGTCTTTTGAAATAAGATAGAAAGATCAAAAGGCCATTTAAGCCTTCTGCCAGTGTTTTTTTATGAGTACATCATCTGGAACTTCACCCAATTTCCGGGAAGCTATACAATAATTGTTTGGTAGTGTATCATAAGTTCTTCGTATGTCGCCCGAAACCCCTTTCTGCTAAAATACCTGTCTGGGGTTCTGTTTTCAAAATTAACGGCCTTACATCATTGTCTTACCTTGATATGCTTAGATGGGGCAACTCGGGTCGTTTTTCTTCAATATTGAATATTAGTCTTTTATGGTTGTTGAAATTTATTCATTCGTTTTGTGATAACGATTGCGTAAATAAATAATATGAAATATAACATAAAGTTAAATTCCGTATATACTTTTGATTCGAAGTGAGCGCTCACTCCCCCTGTCAAAAACTCATTTATTTATTTTTAAACCATTAAAATGAATTTCATGAAAAAAGGGAAGAGGTTCGATATTAACTTCAAAAGATCTGGATTATTTATTTTTTCGCTTTCGGCAGGATTGCTTTTTAGCGCATGCCAAAAACAAAGCACTACACCTGCAGCAGTTAAAAACCCTCCACCCTCTTTAGCGGCAGAGGCAAAAGTAGCAGATATAGGTACCGATGGGTACTCAACAGCCACAGGTTCTACGGCATCGGCGGTAACCGTAACTACTCTAAGCCAGCTACAAACGGCCTTTAATAACGGCAGCCACCACATCATCATCAGTGGTAACATATATGGGGGTGCAGTTCCTTTAACCTTTACCTTTTCAACTACCGGCTGGAACAACACCACTATTGAAGGAGCAAGCGGTGGACAGGCGGTACTGCAAAATATCCAGCTCAAATTTGATGGAGAATTGCTGGCTACTGGTACCAATATCCAAAATATTGTTGTGAAAAATATTACTTTCTATGGTAATATCCCCAGTCTCCAGGCACTGCCTTCAAGCGAGACGGACATTAGTGTATCAGGCAACCATTCAGGGGTGAATTACCTGGGGGTCTCTTTCAGGCGGTGCACCAATGTATCTATGGACCACTGCACCATTTATAACACCAGTGATGATCTGTGGTGTGCTACACTGGCTTCAGACGATCTTACTATTTCTTATTGTCATTTTTATTTCACCAGTAGTTGGCTCAATATGAGTCCTAACCCATCGTGGAACTGGATAGGTACCTACCAGCCACTTGCAGATGAACGGCTTGCAGCTGTACTAGGTCAGAACTATAGCGATTCTTACACCTATGGAACGCAAAAATTGCACATCACCATACACGACAATTGGTTTGGGTCTTTAATGAAAGGCCGCCCCCTCTGCCGTGGTTATGTGCATTTCTTCAATAATTATTTTGATAACGGTACTGCATGCAGCGGACAGTACAATGCCATACAGATAGGCAGCGGATGCAAGGTGTATTCTGAAAGCAACTACTTCTACCAGACTGTAAATACCAACCAGCTTGGCTTTGATGATGGTACACATACAGCATATACATTCTGTGAGCGTAATAACGACTACAATACTACTAGTGTAGGCGTATCGGGCGCTGCGTGGCCTGGCAGTTCGCCTGTGCCATACAGCTATACAGTAGTGGCAGCCTCAACGGTGCCCAGTTCTGTACAAACGAATGCTGGTCCGCATTGATGTGCATAATAAGTTGTAACATAAAAGACAAGGAAGCTGCCATAGCTACCTTGTCTTTTATGTTATGGTTTTGCTTGAATATAAAGACTATAGGGTAACTTATATTATAATAGTATGGGCCCTATTTTGTTCTGTTAATCGGCTGTAAAACCTGGAAGTTATAAGTAGTGGTTAATGTTATGTATATGCAGAGATCTCGTTAGTGTTGCTTAGTTTAATTTGCAATCCTATTGCGATCGACCCAATATCCGAGCAAAATAAATATCCACTGAAATTGACCACCCCAGCCAATTGCCGTTACTGAGTTTGGCATTGGCGAAAATAATCCTGCCAGGTGCATAACCACCAGCAAAAATGCTAATAACCAGAAACTCCATTTACCGGTTGTATTTTTTGCCTTGGTAGCCTGCAGATAAAATGTAGAACCTATGATAAAAAGTGCACCCTCTACCAACCCGGTGAGTACCGGCCAATTCCATAGCCCCAAACCTACCTTAGGGGAGTTACCTGGGAAAAGTGGCAGGTCAGGATTGTGTACAATAAGATCAAGCACCCAGTGGCTCAGCACGCATATGGCCAATACCATAGCACCACGCATATCTTTTTTCACAAGCCAGTATATAAATCCAAAAACGGCACCCCACACCATGCCCATTAGCAGGCTATGTGTTACTGGATAGTCTGTAAAATCTAATGGGAATTTACTATTGCCTGGTTGCAAGCCTACATGCTCTACACCCAGCAATAACATTACGGGCCATAAAAGGTCGGCCCATTGAACCGCCATGAACAGAAGACCAAGGGATACTTTAGTGGCGAACTTTTTTGCACCCAGGCCAAAACCAAAATGTCCGATAACCATAGTTGTAAAGTTTAGTTTGATTGTTATTTCGGATGTAAAATTAGAATGCGGCTGCTTCCGGTTTCTTGATAAATGGTAAGAATTCCAGGATGTACTATATTTGAGTAATACCCTGGGGCTATGACTGAACTGGAACAATACCTGCGTTCGTATATGAGCATAAATGATGAGGACATGCGGATCCTCACATCTTACTTTCACCCAACAACATTAGAAAAAGGCGATTATTTTCTAAAGGCTGGGAGAGTATGCGACAAGCTCAGTTTCCACCGCTCGGGCCTTATGCGTGTATATACGGAATACTATGATAAAGAAGTAACCCAATGGTTGTCTTTTAAAGGCAATCTCATTGCCGATATAAACGGCATAGTCAGTGACAGGCCTGCACTCTACAGTATTCAGGCACTTACCCGGTCTGATCTGTACACTATTAGTAAAAAAGACTATAATAATCTGGCGCAGCATGTACCTAACTGGCTGGCCCTGGAGCGTGTGCTCATAGCCCGTTGCTTTGGTTTTATGGAGCAAAGGATATTTGCTATGCTGGCCATGCCTGCAGAACAGCAATACCAATACTTATTGGGGATAAATCCTGACTTCAACCAGGTGCCACTAAAATACCTGGCGTCTATGATGGGTATAACACCTGAATCACTAAGTAGGGTACGTAACAAATTAGCGGCACACCCCGTTCAATAGTTACTAAGCGGGCATAAAGCAAGAACGACATTATCGTTCCTGCGCTACTACATATTCTCTATTATTTATTTCTTCCTCATCAATGGTATCTGCAAATTAGTGGGCCTGTTTTCCGGAGTGTCAAACGCGCGGCCATCAACATGCTTACTACCCATAAACAGCAGGTCGTTCAGTATGTACACCAGGTCGTAGTCGGTATAGATACCTTCTTTCAGATTGAATGCAGGAAATGGTTTGCCTTTAATATCCTGCATCACATTCACTTCCCATTTGTTCAGTCCATCTACGGGCGCAAGGTTTATAGCATCGGCAAAGCCCAGGTGGAGTGGGGTGATCTCATAGGCTTCATCAGCTACATAATCTACATTATAAGCTCCGGCCGCAATAGGGTGTTCGCCCAGCCAGTTGTTATGGCCTTTAATGACGATCTTCACCAGTGGTACTTTACCACCCGCATCAGCGTAGTTGATGACATCGCATTCAAATTTATCATCAGGAGTAAATTTAAATGAGCGCCAGCAATAAAAAGGAACTATGGCATCACCTCTACGTGATGGTCTTAGCTCAGTAGCTACACTTACCCATTCGCCGTTTTGTATTTGTTGTTTGGTTTGTTCTAAAGTCATGGTCTGTGTTTAAGTAAACAAAGTTGATACCTTTGTTTAAATGATACAAGCCGCCGACCTGCAATGGGCGATACATTTTTATAGACCAATGGCCACCACAAGGAAAAACAAAGATTTTAATCCGAATAACTGTCCGGTAACCCACTGTCTCAACCGCATAGGTGGCAAGTGGAAGATCATGATCATTTACGTGATCAGCAAGAACTGCAACCGCTTTAGCAAAATGCAGCAAGTGATACCCACCATTAGCAAACAAATGCTGGTGAACCAGCTACGCGAGCTGGAGGAAGACAAGATCATAGAACGAATAGCCTATTCAGAAACACCTCCTCGTGTTGAAT
>Ga0207053_10016_pt2 | contig 38435 bp, 33 predicted proteins | sample Alteio_BWMinCont_59_FD_153290 | JGI IMG/M metagenome (GOLD analysis project Ga0207053, IMG submission 153290) | Enriched cells from forest soil in Barre Woods Harvard Forest LTER site, Petersham, Massachusetts, United States -... | ecosystem: Environmental > Terrestrial > Soil > Temperate forest >...
AGTTCGGATCATAACCTTCGGTGAACAGCAAGTCTTTCGCCGCATCGGTGAGCTCGATGGAAATTTTTCGTTCGGCGAGCAGTCGACGCACGTCTTCGAGACGCAGCTCGATGATCTTGACCAGCTGCTCCCGGCCCAACGGTGTGAAGACGATGATGTCGTCCACGCGATTTAGGAACTCGGGCTTGAAATGCCCATGCAGCGCGGTCATGACCAGCTCGGTGGCCCGCGCAAAATCATCGGCGGTGCGCATGCTTTCTGCCTGCAAGTACGTCGAGCCTATGTTTGAAGTCATGATGACGATCGTGTTCTTGAAATCCACGACGCGGCCCTGACCATCGGTCAGTCGGCCATCGTCCATGATTTGCAGCAGGATGTTGAATACGTCCTGGTGCGCCTTCTCGATTTCATCGAACAGAATGACCGAGTACGGACGCCGCCGGACCTGTTCCGTCAGCTGCCCCCCCCGTGTTGTGAAGAATTGCGGTCATGTACGCTGCACCTCCGGTGGGCGCCGGCGCAAGTTTCAAATTGGTGAGCTGGACCTGGTCCGCCGTGGGCTGCTGCGGAACCTGCGCGCCAGTCGGAGGCGCGGTCATACGGGGGGCTTTAGGCAACAGCGCAAAGATCGCAAGCAGAAGCGCCGCACCCGCGATCAAAATCACAATCAGCCAGGGAAACTTGCTTTGGCGAATCATCTGCACCTTGGCGTGCTCGGTCTCTTGCCTGCGCTGAGGAATATTTGGACTTGTCGCCATTCATTGACCCCCGCGTCCAAATCGGGCTTAGGTTCGATGGCCTAAACTGCCGGTAAGTTTGCCACCTCTGTACATCTCTGTTTTCTCTTTGGTTAAAAGAGTTTAAGACCTTAACCACAGAGGACACAGTGTTACACAGAGGAAACAAAAATCACAGAGAGCAAGCTCGCGCTCTGACCTCTTCTGCTGTCCAGCCATTCTTCCGCAGCTTGCGAATGCTGAGAGCATCGTGCCGCTTCGCCAGACGCGCACCAGTTTCGTCACGCATTAGGTCGCAGTGATAGAACTGCGGAGCTTCCCACTCCATCGCGCGATAAAGCAGAAGTTGGCGAGAAGTAGACTTCAACAGATCAGCTCCGCGCACCACTTCGGAAATCTTCATCGCGTGATCATCTGTCACGACCGCGAGCTGGTAAGCGGGAACATCATCTCTGCGCCAGAGGACAAAATCCCCGAAGTCGCGGCCAGCCACGTACTGTTGCACCCCTAGGTGCCGATCGACAAACGCAATCTCATCCCCATCGGGTACTCGAAAACGCCAATTCACTCCGGCAGGTTCTTCGTATTGTTTAGCATCGGTCCGCGTGCGGCAGTTTTCAGGCCGGCATTTTCCTGGATAGATTGGCTCATCATCCAGATCATTGGGAGCGTTGATGGAGGCAGCCAAATCTTTTCGCGAGCACGTACACGGATAAATTAGTCCCGCGTCTCGCAATCGTCTCCACGCGCTCAGATAATGTTCACGCCGCCCGCTTTGGGAGTACGGGGCGCATACGCCGCCGCAGTCCGGTCCTTCGTCCCATGAAATGCCGAGCCAACGGAGGTCCTCGAACATGGCCGCGACGAATTCCGGCCGGCAGCGCACCCAGTCAAGATCTTCGTTGCGAAATATAAGTGAACCGGCGAATTGCCGCGCGCGGTCGGCTGCAATCCGAAAGGTTCGCGCGTGTCCAAGATGCAGGTATCCGGTCGGCGAAGGCGCAATTCGGCCGCGATAGGGTTCGGCAAAGGCCACGTAGTGATTCTAGCCGCGCCACTTTTCCGGTAGTACAGCGTCCTGCTAGTCGCCGGTAACCTTGTTCCTCGGGCAACCTAATCGTCAAGCAAGAATCAACAGGATTATAGAACTAGGAGTGATTCTTCGTCTCAGCAGTTTCCGCATCGACAGGTTGTTCCTTGCTCTGGTCTGAGGTTTGAGCTGAGGTTGGGGCTGACGCTTGGGTCGGCTGAACCGACGTGCCTTTGGGATCGAGCACCACGCGGTTGTTCAGGCAGTAGAGCGCCAGCTCAAGGCGGTCAGCGACACCCAACTTGTCGTACACTTTCCGCAGATAATTTTTGACCACTTGCTCCGTCGTTCCCACGCGCGCCGCGATCTCTTTGTTCTTCATTCCCTGTGTAACGCAGGAAACGATCAGCGATTCTTTCGGCGTGAGCTGCACCTTCGAACGTCCGCCATGCGGCCGGCCACCTTGCGTGCGATACGCTTCCATTACCCACTTCATGGCATGCGGTTCGAGCCAGGGTTCGCCTTTGGCAACGGTGCGCAGGCATTCCACAAAAACCTCGGAATCGATTTCGCGTGAAACGATCGCATGCGCGCCGCGGCGGAAAAGTTCCAGCGTAAGATCCTGGTCCGGCGCTTCGGTAACGACCACAATGCGAAGGGCAGGTGCAGTCTTCATGATCTCTTGCACGGAATCGATCGGACTCTCGGCGAGGGCGGATTCAAAAATCAAAATTTCGGCGGAAAATTTCTTGGCTGCGGAAATTGCCTGGGGCAAGGTTTCCGCCTGGCCCACTACGCGAATGTCATCTTCCACTGCAAAAATTTTGCGTAGCCCCGCGCGGAAGATCGCCTGCGAATCAGCCACGATCACACGAATAAATTGTTCTGTGCTCTCCATCTCCGGAGGGGCCACTCTTGCTTCTCCCGTGCTCAAACCAACGCTTGCCATGAGTTACCTTTGCCGCAACCCTTAGCGGCGTTCAAAGCGATACTCGTCAATCACCACGCCAACTCCGCGGCGTGCGCCTTCTTCAGTGGTGCGCGCCACGCGTCCACGACATTGCACCCTCACGTCCGCGTCGGAGCCGACCACGTCTGCGGGAAATGAAATTGTGAAATCCACCGTCGAGCCGATAGCCATATCCACTTCGTGGTGAAACAACACACCGTTGGCGGAAATGTTGTCGCTCTCGGTTTCAGACTCGCCTGCCTGCGACTTCACGTGCATAGGCAGCTTGATGGGGAAACGCGGGGCACTCTGCACTTCTGAGTAGCGCGACCGCACGGTCTTTGCAGCGCCTGATGACTTGCCCGATTGGTTGGACATCAGGGGCAGATTACATGGCAAAGTAAGCCTGCGAAAGTTACCGAAGTCATTGGCCCTTAAGTTGTAAGTATTTGTGGTACATGGACTTGCGGGTAGGAGCCCAGCATTCGCCACCCATCACTTAGCACTCAGTGGATAACATGTGGGAACTCGAGACGCGTCGCGATTCGTTTCGGAGCATTTAGAGTCCGGCGCAGAAATCTGAAGCGAAGTACCTAGCTGATTTCGCGGTTTAGAGTGATTGCTCGAATTTCAGCTGGCCAATCTTTCCTTTTCTACTTTGAGGATCAAAGAGGCCAACATGCGCTTCAGCTCAAGCACGGTGAAGTTAAGCTCTTCATATTTATTGCCTGGAAGCAGCCCGAGGTCCCTTGCCAACAGGAAGTGGTATTCGAGTTCGCTAGCTGATCCGGCAGCAATCGTGAGAAAACGCTAGAACTCTCCATTGCTGCGCTTACCGCACCTTCCGCAATGTTTGCAGGAATTGAGGCCGCGCATCGACGTATCTGGCTGGTGATTCCGTACAACTCGTGCTTCGGAAAGACATCCGTCACTTTGTAGCAACTGAGCGTGAGCGCGTGAGATTTGCCCCACACCTGGAGGTCACGAAAGTTTTTCATTGTCGGAGGTTCTTTCCTAGTTGCAACGAGTTCCAAAGTTAATTCGGAGGGCACCGTTTTTGCACTGACGTGCGTCACCGAGGAATTGGTCGTCTGTCACAAGAGGTGAGCGCTTTAGAACCGAAACGCTGTGTACTCAGCGGTCGCGACTAGTGCCAAAACTGCGGCTTTGTTTGTGGCTGAATGCTGAGTGCTGATTGCTTGCTTGCTGCGGCTAAAACTTTGTGACCTCAGTGAAATTGAAGTCCCGCACCTTCATTGCCGGAACGACCATATCAAAGGATTCTTCCCCGCTGGTGCGCACGGGCGTGCTCATTTGTTCGACATTCGAGAGCATTTCAATCAGACTTTGATTGAAGCGGAAGTTGAGCACTCCGCAAACTAGTTTTCCGTTCTCAACCAGGAATGTGCCGTCGCGGGTCATGCCGGTGAGGATTTTTTCATAGGGATCAACTTCGCGGATGTACCACAGGCGCGTGACCAGAATGCCGCGTTCGGTTGAGGAGACCATCTGTTCGACGGTCTTCGGGTCGCGCGGCGACTCGAAAACAATATTCATCGGGCCTTCGCCCATTTCGTTGGGAATGGGAAACCCGTGCCCAGTCGGCTCAATTGGCCCAACTTTGCCGGCATATTCAGACTTCCGCATTTTCTCGGCAGTGGCTCGCGCGTAAACCACGCGTTTCACCACTCCGCACTCGACTAACTGGACTTTCTGCCGGCGCACACCTTCGCCGTCGAAGAGTGGCCCTGATTGCAGAGGATGAGCCACATCGTCCCGGATGGAAATGTTCTCGCCGAATAAGCGTGGGCCGATTCGATTGTTCAGAAACGACCGCTGATCCAAAATCGCCAGACCGCCGAAATCGAAGAACATGAACCCGGTCATGTCGAGCACCGCGGCTGGCTCGAGAATTACCGCGTACTTTCCTGGCGCGATCTCCCGCGGTCCGGCGGACTCGACGGCTTTCTTCGCCGCGATTTCAGCAAGGGCTTTCGGATCTAGATTTGCGACATTGGGAGAGTTCGCTTTTTGCCATCCCGATGAATCTGGGGCCAGCATGGTGATTGAAACTTCCGCGGACGTCTGCGTATGCCAGTTACTCAGCCCGCGAGAGTTGAAGATGCCTTCAACACCTTCAGCGCTCGAGAAAATTCCCGCCGTAGTGAGCTTGTGCTTCTGAGCAATCGAAACAATTTTGCCTACGGCTTCCGCGCGCTGATCCGGAGTGAGCGCTGCGGTGGCGGCAAAATGACGGCTCGGTATTTCCTCTGTGGCGCGGCCGCTCTCGGCCGCGTCTGGAACAGGTAGTAAATCCGGATCTGGTTCCTGCACCCTGGCCAAATTCTCGGAAGCTTTCACCACCTCTCTTAAGCTCTGATCGTCAAACTTGTTCGTAGTGGCGCGGGCGGTCCGTCCACCAAAGACGGTCCGAACCGAGACTCCATAATTCTCTTCCGCAACATTCTGATGAATGGTGTTATTTGCAAAGCGCGTAAGCGCCGACCGCCCACCATAAAAGAGACACTCGACCTCATCCGCAGTCGACTGCTTCTTGATGCGGGAGAAGATATCGGCGGCTTGATCTTGAGTCAGCATTGAACCAGCTTTTAGCTTTTAGCTTTTAGCTTTTAGCTCTTAGCTCTTAGCTCTTAGCTCTTAGCTCTTAGCTCTTAGCCTTTCAGACGCGCGTCTGAGAATTTAGCTAAAGGCTAAAAGCTAACAGCTAATGGCTACTACGTTCCCTTGTACGCGCTCCCCACTTTCACTTTGCGAAATCTCGCCGGCGATGCTCCGTGGCCCGTTCCCATTACCTGCTGCGGTTGTCCTTTGCCGCAATTGGGCGTGCCCCATAATGTCCACTCATCGCGCGAGCAGATCGCGTCCATTGAATTCCAAAATTCCGTTGTGATCCCGCTGTAGGAGGGGTTCTTCAGCATGCGGGCGCGCTTGCCGTTTTTGATCTCCCATCCGATCTCGGTGCCGAACTGGAAGTTGTAACGCTTGTCGTCGATGGACCAGGATCGGTTGGTCTGGAACAGAATTCCGTGATCGGTCGAGGAAATCAGCTGCTCGAACGAAAGGGGCTTCTCTCCTGGCAGAATGCTGATGTTGGTCATACGAATGATAGGCAGGCGGTTCCAGCTTTCGGCGCGCAGGGTGCCGCCGGAGCGTTGTAATCCGATCAGAGCGGCAGTTTCGCGAGAGCTCAGGTATCCGGTAAATAGGCCGTTGGTGATGATCGGCGTGCACTGCGCCGGAACTCCCTCGTCGTCAAAAGCAAATGTGCCTAGGCCCGGGCCGTGCTCCTGGCGCGCATCGGCGACAACGTTCACAAGTTCGCTCCCATATTTCAGGGTGCGCAACTTGTCCAGAGTTAAAAACGAAGTTCCAGCGAAATTCGCTTCCATGCCTAGCACGCGATCAAGTTCAACGGGATGCCCGACCGACTCGTGAATCTGCAGGCCAAGCTGCGAACTCTCCAGGATTATGTCGAAGGCGCCTTCCGGGCACTGCTCGGCACTGTGCAGCGCAACCGCTTCTTCGCCGATTCGTCGCGCGTTCTCCACCAGTTTCAGCTCGTCGATTAATTCATAGCCTTTGTTCTGCCATTGCCCGCCAAAAGAATTGGGGTATGAACGCTTCTGGATCTCACTGCCGGCAAAGCTGTAGGCAACGTATCCGGCGCCGGTCGTGAACTTGGTCTGATGAATGTTCGCGCCGTCGGATGAAAAGAACCACAGCTCCTCGCGGCGGAAATTCATGTTGGTCTCCGCCAAGGTGACCCCTTTGACCGAGCGCAGTTCAGCATCGATCTTCTGGAGCAGCGCGAGATTCTGTTCGATGGAAATGGAGAATGGATCGATTTTGTGCGGCGTGGTCCATTCGGCGGTGACCGCCTTCTCGGGAACCAGTTTTACGTCTTTTTGTTTCACCCTTGCGGACGCCTTTGCGATTGCGACTGCCTCCGCTGCCGTCCCCTCCACAGATGCACGGCCCAACTCTGCGGACGAGGCGAATCCCCAGGCGCCGTCCACCATTACGCGGACATTAAATCCTTGTGATCGCGAATCCGAAGCATTGCCGATTTTGCCATTCTTTGTGGCGAGCGCCCGACCGCGCTCATCCACGACCCTCACGTCTGCGTAAGTGGCGCCGCGTTGGTGGGCAGTGTCGAGTGCCCAGGAGGCGAGATCTTTCATGGCGGAGACTAAAATTTACCATACGAACTTGGGGTCGAACTCTGGGCGGAGTTTCTGCAGTTAAATGGCGGGTGATGCTGCAGCTTTGACTCGGACTCGGCGGGCAAGCAGAGTTTCTATGGCATCGAGGAGCGGACCGGAACCGTTTTCAAGTCTGAGCAGCGACTTTTCGAAATACAAGCTCGCGCCTTCGCCCAACAGCTTTTCGCGGTTGGATTCAGGAAGGCTAGTTAAGACTATTACCGGAGTGGATGCGGAAGCAGGGTGAGTACGCAGCCGTTGCAGAACTTCTTGGCCCGAAAGCTTCGGCAGCATCATATCCAGCACGATCAGGTCAGGGTCACTTTCCAAGGCGAGGCGCAGACCCTCTTCGCCATCCGCTGCAGTAATAACTTCGTATCCTGCCTTCACGAGCATGCGCTCGTTCGCGATACGAAGGAGGCGGCTGTCGTCCACTATCAAAATTTTCATGTGAGCTCGCGGTCACGAGCAATCAAGCAGAACTGATCGAGCTTAACTGAATTCCCTCGCCGTTAGAGTCGGTGGTTTCACGCGGCGAGTACTCTTGTAACGCATTTGGAGAGAGTGCGCGTATCGAACTGCGCTGCGTCGCCCTGAAACACTTTCTTGAATACCCAAGGGCGTTATCGGCAGCCTCAGAAGAAACCTTAACTGGAACGGCGAAGGAGGGCTAAAACACCTAAATACCCGACACCGGGAACCCCACGCCAGAGCGACTTTTGCCCGTAAAGCGGGTTTTTACATACAGAGAACGAACGGCGCAGGGGGCCGAAGTATGGCAAAGATAATTGAGTTTTATGTTCCGCAGGATTTTCGTAAACGTCCTGAGAACTCAGGAAAGCGCGGGCAGGTAATCGAATTCACCGTTCAGCCCAAGAAGTCTGCATAAGGGGGGGTTTTCCGAGATGAAACGGCTCTGCGACGGGGCTGAAGATGCTGAAGATAAAGACACACCTGGGGGATATTGCGGGCTTAGTCGCCGCTGACCGGGTTCTGGCTCCGTATGAAGAGCATTCCGGGCTGGGGCTTGCGCGAACTGGACCTAAGTGCGTGCAATAGGGCTATAACGCTGGCGTAGGCGGCTGTAACTCCAAGAGCGACGGATCCGGCGACGGTGAAACTGACTACAAAAGCAACCAGCAAACTCCCCAAGTTCGGCCTGCCCTTCCCGTCACTCCAGCAGCAAGAAAAGAAACGGCTTAAGTCCGGTCTTTCGATGCTAAAACCAGCCATCTGGATGGCGACCGGTGCGCTTTCTACTCTACCCGCGTTGACGCTTGCTGCTGTTTACAAATAAGATACGTGAGTAAAGCCGCGCACCTTCACTTTCCAACATTTCTGTGGACCAGTCCACGTTACCAAGGTTCATTATCCAGTCTCATAATGGCTATTAAGGAAATCTCGATTCGGGGCGCCCGGCAGCATAACCTGAAGAATATAAACGTCGAAATTCCGCGCAACACCCTGACCGTGATCACCGGGCTGAGCGGGTCGGGCAAGTCATCCCTGGCGTTCGACACGATTTACGCCGAGGGCCAACGCCGGTACGTGGAGACACTCTCGGCCTATGCGCGGCAGTTTCTCGACCAGATGGAGCGGCCGGATGTGGACGCCATCGATGGGCTGAGCCCGTCAATTTCCATTGAACAAAAAACTACCAGCCGCAGCCCGCGCTCGACGGTCGGGACGATTACAGAGATCTACGACTATTTGCGGCTGTTGTTCGCCTCCATCGGCGTGCCCCATTGCCCCAATTGCGGAAGAGCAATTTCGCGGCAGACCGCGGCGCAGATTGTGCAGCGAGTGATGGCGTTGACGCCCGAGGACCGAGTCATGGTGCTCGCGCCGATTGTCCGTGGCCGAAAAGGCGAATTCAAAAAAGAGTTGGAGAAACTGGCGGAGCACGGCTTCACCCGCGCGCGCATCGATGGCGAATTGGTCAGCCTCGAAGATGAGAACGAGATCCAGCTCGATAAGCGCAAGAACCACACCATTGAAGTTGTGGTTGACCGCCTGTTGGTTAAGGCGGGAATTGAGCAACGGCTCGAAATGTCGGTTGGGTTGGCGATGAAGTTGGCTGGCGGCCTAGTCCAGGTTGCGGTGGTGGGCGGAGAGGAACAGCTGTACTCGGAGCGGCTGGCGTGCCCAGATTGCGGAATTGATGTGCCGAAGCTTGAGCCAAGGTCATTCTCGTTTAACAGCACATATGGCGCGTGTCCCGAATGTCATGGACTTGGAAGCACGTACGATTTCGATCCGTCAAAAGTAATTAATGACTGGTCGAAGCCCTTGCTGGATGGAGCATTGGGGCCGGGATCAGCCTCGCAAAACTTGATTCACCAGATCAAGATTGTCGCAGCGGCATATGGAATTGATTTGAGCACGCCTTTTGAAAAGCTGCCGGAGAAAATTCAGAATTTGTTTTTGTATGGCGAACCTGAGCGTCGCGGCAAAACCGGCTTTCTCGGAATTTTTGGTTATCTCAAGAATGCGATGGATGAGTCCAGTTCTGAAACCTATCGCGATTGGCTGATGGAGCATATGTCTGCGGCCGAATGTCCGGCGTGCCATGGAAAGCGGCTGCGTCCCGAAAGCCTTGCTGTGCACGTAGAGGGCATGTCGATTGCCGATTTCACGGCCATGCCGGTGTCGCGCTCACTGGAGAAGGCAAGAAGCATCAAGTTGGCTGGGCGCGAGCAACAGATAGCCGGACGCATCATGAGCGAGATTGTTGAGCGTCTGCAATTTTTGGACGCGGTTGGGCTGGGCTACATTTCCCTTGACCGCTCGGCGGCGACTCTGTCCGGAGGCGAGGGACAGCGAATCCGCCTCGCAACACAAATTGGATCGAAGCTCCGCGGAGTGCTCTACGTTCTGGATGAGCCTTCTATCGGATTGCATCATCGCGACAATGGCCGTCTCTTGAATGCGCTCGAAGAACTGCGCGATCTGGGAAATACCGTACTTGTGGTGGAGCACGATGAAGAGACCATTCGTCGGGCGGATTACGTAGTGGATCTTGGCCCGGGTGCCGGGCGTCACGGCGGAGAAATCGTCGCGAGGGGCACGCCGGAGGAAATTACTCGGGTGCCGGAATCACTTACGGGCGCTTATATGTCGGGCGACAAGCGGATCGAGACGCGTCCCGAGCGGCGCAAGGTGAATGGAAACGCGATTACCGTGCTTGGCGCACGCGAGAACAATTTGAAGAATGTGGACGCGACCTTTCCTCTGGGACTGATTAACGTTGTGACTGGCGTCTCAGGCTCGGGAAAATCCACATTGGTGAACGACATCCTGTATCGCGCGCTGGCCAAGGCGTTGTACCGGTCTCGTGAGCAGCCGGGCGAGCACAAGACGATTGCAGGAACCGAGAACATTGATAAGGTCATCCGCATCGATCAATCGCCAATCGGTCGGACCCCGCGATCGAATCCGGCGACTTACACGCAGGTCTTCACGCACATCCGCGACCTGTATGCCATGCTGCCGGAATCTCGCGAGCGTGGTTATAAGCCGGGACGGTTTTCATTCAATGTAACCGGCGGAAGATGTGAAGCGTGCCAGGGTGAAGGCCAGCGGCGCATCGAGATGAATTTTCTGCCCGATGTGTACGTCATCTGCGAAGTATGCGGCGGAAGACGTTACAACCAGGAAACGCTGGCGGTGAAGTACAAGGGCTATTCGATTGCCGATCTGCTGGAAACTCCGGTTTCCGAAGCATTGCCGATTCTGGAAAATATTCCGCAGGTTCGGCAGAGGCTGCAGACGTTGGTCGATGTAGGACTGGGGTATCTGCACCTAGGGCAATCGGCGGTGACCCTGTCAGGCGGCGAGGCGCAGCGCATCAAGCTCGCACGTGAGTTGAGTAAACGACAGACTGGGCGAACTCTTTACCTCTTGGATGAGCCGACTACCGGCCTGCACTTTGACGATGTGCGCAAGCTGCTCGACGTTCTGCACCGGCTCACCGACCTCGGCAACACCGTCATCATCATCGAGCACAATCTGGACGTGATCAGGAATGCCGACTGGATCATCGATCTTGGTCCCGAGGGTGGCGAAGAAGGCGGCCGGATTGTGGCGCAGGGCACGCCCGAGCAAGTTGCGCGGAACAAGAAATCCTATACCGGACAGGCATTGGCGGAGTATGCTGCTGCGGCTCTTGTTCATCCACAATCGGCTGTCAGCTGAATTACTTCTCAGCTCCGTTGCTGCGCTGCGATTCGGCATCGCGGTTTCAAGAACCCGTGAAAGTTTTCGTGTAAATTCAAGTTATGTCGTCGAATTCAGGATGGCGCGAACCCGAGCCGGAGAATTCTTCGCCGCTGCTCTCAAGCGGCGCACCTCCGAGTTTAAACGCCCCTCCTGCAGAGAATCCGCCTTTCGGCGGCGTGGAAGTTCTCCAGATCGGGCTGCTGATCTTTGTCGTGCCGGTCATCGCTTCTGCATTTCTGGTGATACTTGTCCAAAAATTGTGGTATCCCCAACTGTCAATTCAGGCCGTCGAGGCGAAGCCCTGGCTGCTTCTTGGCCCGCAATTCATTTGGTTTGCTATCGTGACGCTGTTTTTGATTGACTACTCGAAAGCACGATTTCAGCAGACCTTGTGGCAAGCCATTCGCTGGAATTGGCCGAAAACGGGATGGCTGGCTATCGTAGGCATGGGCATCGCGAGTTTGAGCCTGATGGCATTGCAACGTTTCCTACCGATGCCAAAAACAAGCCCATTTGACAAGTTTTTCGAACGGCCGGTGGACGCTTATGCGATCGCCATTCTGGGTATCGTGTTTGCTCCCTTTATGGAGGAGCTGTTTTTTAGAGGACTTTTGTATCCAGTGTTGGCCCGCAAGACCGGAGTTGCAGCGAGCGTTCTGTTGACGGCGAGCCTGTTTGGCGTAATCCACTATCCCGAATACAAAGCTTGGGGACCGGTATTCATAGTTTTCTTGGTCGGCGTGATTCTCGCTATTGTACGGGCGCGGACACGTTCTGTGGCGGCCAGTTTCGTTGTCCATGCGATATATAACGGCGTACCGATTCTTACCATAATGGTAGCCAGTCACGGCTTCCGGCACCTGGAGAAGCTGGCCCAATAACTCTGCTATCTTAGAATTTCATGATTTCTCCGCGTCAGGAATTGCTGCGGTTGCTGGCTACCAAGTCGTTTCGTCTGGGCGACTTCAAGCTTTCGTCTGGCGGCCGCAGCGACTATTACATCGACTGCCGGACCACGACGCTCGATGCGCGTGGCGCCCAACTGACGGGGCAAGTATTCCTGGAAGAAATTCGGCGCCGCGGTTGGAATGCAGAGGCGATCGGCGGACTGACGATGGGGGCCGATCCGATCGTAGTTGCAGTGGCGATCACAAGCGGGACGCTGAACGGCTTTCTGGTGCGCAAAGCGGAGAAGCAGCACGGGACCGGCCAGAGGATCGAAGGCTTTCGCGGGAAGGGCGCGCGAGTGGTTATTGTCGATGATGTTTGCACAACGGGAGCTTCAACCATTCAGGCAATCGAAGCGGCGCGAGAATTCGGGTTCGAAATTCTAGGAGTGATGTGCCTGGTGGAGCGCGAAGAGGCGCACGGGCGCGCAGATGTAGAGAAGGCAGCCGCGGCTGCACCGTTTGTGGCGGTGTTCACGGCAAGCGACGTGAGAAAGGAACACATAGCTCTCAGCCGTCAGCCATCAGCCGTCAGCTAGAACGACGTGTAATAGAGTCCGAAAGTAAGTCACCCCCACCCTGTCGCAAGAGCGCGACAAGGATGGGGCACCCGGCCATCAGCCGTCAGCTAGAACGACAGCGGTCCTCGGCTCTTTGACGTTGGTTCGAGAGTTTTGAGAGGGACCGGGAAGGGCACGGCTTTCAGCCGTGCCGAACATTTTGCGACCGCGGTGACGGCACGAGTGAAACTCGTGCCCTTCCCGATTGTGCACACGGAAATTCGGAGCCGAGGGTCGACGATGATTTCACGGCTAACGACGAACGACCGACGACTGACCTTATGATCCAAACTCTTGAATGGACCGAGCGCGGCGTGCGCTTCATCGATCAGACCAAGCTGCCGGCCGAAGAAGTCTATGTCGAATGCACGACGTACCAGCAAGTTGCGGACGTGATTCGCAACATGGTGGTGCGCGGCGCCCCGGCGATTGGAGTCGCGGCGGCGATGGGAATTGCGCTTGGAGTCAAAAATTCCAAAGCCGAAAGCACGGGCGACCTGAAGCGCGAATTCGATCACATTTGTGACGTGATCGGCAAAACCCGCCCCACCGCCGTCAACCTGTTTTGGGCGATCCGTCGGATGCAGCAGAAATTCGAAGCGCTTCGGGTGCATCCTGTCCAGCAAATCAAACAGGCCCTGATCGAAGAAGCGCGACGAATGCATGCTGAAGATATTGCGATCAACCGCGCGATGGGCCAGCACGGCTCTGCTCTTATGCCGGCCAGTGGCGGAGTTCTCACCCATTGCAACGCGGGTGCGCTGGCCACAGCCGGGTATGGAACTGCGCTAGGCGTGATTCGTGCCGCGATCGAGGACGGGAAAAAGATCCACGTTTATGCCGATGAGACACGTCCGTTTCTCCAAGGCTCGCGTCTTACGGCGTGGGAGCTCATGAAAGACGGCATTCCGACGACGGTCATCTCTGACAATATGTCCGGCGCGATGATGCGCCAGGGAAAAATCGGCGCTGTAATCGTCGGCGCGGACCGCATTGCGGCCAACGGAGACGTCGCCAACAAGATTGGAACTTACACGGTCGCGGTGCTGGCGAAGGAACACAATATTCCCTTCTACGTTGCTGCTCCCATTTCCACTATCGATCTTGCGACGCCCGACGGAAGCAAGATTCCCATCGAGCAGAGGAACCCGGCTGAGGTAACGCACATCGCCGGCAAGGCGATTACCCCGGAAGGTGTGGGAATAGAAAATCCCGCATTCGATGTGACGCCCGCGAAATACGTAACCGCGATTGTGACCGAACGGGGGATCGCGCGAGCTCCATATGACCAATCGTTGGCCGCGCTGGCGTGCAACGAAGTGCATCTGGCTCCCGCTGGAAGCTAAAGAAAATACGCGACTTTAGCTGCTCGCTTTTTCGCGCCTTACGAAGGTAATTGCAACCACAGGCTTTTCCACGACTTTAGCCGCCGAATCAAGTAAAACCTACATAGCGTTGCTCTTAGTGTCTTCGCGAGGGTAATGAATGTCGCAAGTGAGGCAAGAACAGCCGTCTATGCTGGCGCGGGCCGAAGCCATTCAAAGACAGATCCACGAGCTTTCGAGCCGCGATATTCAGTTGTGGTCAATTGTAAGTCTGGTGATTTTGGTTTTGACGGCTGGGTTTCTTGCGCTGGTGGCCCCGAACCTGGCGGTGAAAGAACGCCTGATCCGCATTGAGCAAGGCTACTTGCCGCAACTCTTCTTTGGCCTGATCTGCCTGGTCGTGCTGTTCAATATCTACTTGTTGTCACAGCGGGTTAATCTCAATTCAACGCGGAAGGCGCTGATCAGCGAATTAGTTTTGAACGAACGTCTGGAAAGCCTGTCGCTGATAGATCCGCTCACGCAGCTGTTTAACCGCAGAGCGCTAAACGAGCTCATATCGCATCAGGTCGCACGCGCGAATCGCAACGGTAGTCCGCTGACATTTCTGATCATGGACATCAACGGCTTCCGAGAGCTGAACGCTAAGTTGGGGAGTATGGAAGGCAACCGCGTGCTTACCGATTTTGCCAAAATGCTGAAGAAGGTATTTCGCGGCGGCGATTTGGTCTTCCGCCAAGGCGGAGATGAGTTCCTGGTGGTCATGCCCGACACTCCTGAACAGCAGGCCGAACATCCGTTGAAGCGTCTCATGGGCTTGATTGAGCATTGGAATTTGGAGAACGGAAACCACTTTCAGCTTTCGTTCACCTGGGGACTGGCGGCATATGTCACCGGAACCAGCCTCGAGGACGTTCTCCGGACAGTGGACCGAAAACTGTACCAGAAAATGCACAACCTGGCACCGGTGTTTTAAGCGAGCATTCAGCACTTAGCACTCAGCGTTCAGCAACCCATTCAAAGCATCATCTTAAAGGCTTCTGTCATTCCGAACTGTGCGTGCGGCCAAGTGCCAACTGCTAATCGCCAATTGCTCACCGCGTGATCACAACCTCAGCGCTGCGCCTTTATCCAGGTACCACAGCAGTTCCCCATCGACGGGACGCACCTTCTGACACGGGAGATTCGCGCCCGGATCCTTTAGCGCTCTGCGGACCATTTCAGCTTTCTCGTCGCCGCTCACCAGGAACATCACGCACGCGGCATTATTCAGCACCGGGTAGGTGAACGTGATGCGAAATGCGTTCAGTTTCTCAACCCAGTTCGCGACCACCAGATGATCTTTTTCCTGCAACGCCGCAGTCCCGGGAAACAGCGAGGCGGTATGTCCGTCCGGGCCCATGCCCAGAAGAATGAAATCAAATCGAGGAAACGAATCAGGCTCCAGGCGGAAGAGTTTCTGAATTGTCTGTTCGTACTTTGCGGCCGATTGTCGCGCGTCCGGTAACTCTGCCGGGACTCGAAAAATATTGTCGGGTGGGATTGGCAACTGAGAAAGCAGAGTTTCTTTCGCCATACGATAGTTGCTGTCGGAACTGTCAGGCGGAACGTGCCGTTCATCACCCCAGAAAAAGAAAACTTTGTCCCATTGCAGCTGCGAAGAAAAATGTGTGACTAACTCCTGGTGCAAGCCTCGGGGCGTCGAGCCACCGGAGAGCGCGACCGTGAACCTGCCACGGTCTTGAATGGCGGCCAATCCAGCGCTGCAGAATTTCTCCGCGGCGGCGTGAAACAACTCTTGCGGAGAGCCGAATACTTGTACTTGTGGCTCTAAGGACATTTCTTATGCTGCCATTTCGACCAGTGCGCAGCGGGCTGCGCCGAGCAGGGCAAGCTTGTCGTCGGTAATTACTTTAAGAGGAATAATTTCCATCAGCCGGCGCAACCGACCTTTGTCCAAAAACGGCTGGAGGAAATTCGAAGTCGCAAGTTTGGGAAGAATTTTGGGCGCGATCCCACCCGCCAGAAAGACACCGCCGACCGCTTTGATTTTGAGCGCCAGGTTTCCTGCTTCCGCTCCGAAAACCGCGACGAAGATGTCCAGCGCTTGCTCGCACATCGAACACTTGCCGGTCAATCCAGCTTCGGAAATCGCCGCTGCGGCATCGGATTCAACCATCTCGTTCACCAGCCAATCCGGCGGCTTGCCCTTCCCCGTGTCGCGCAGGAAATCGAAAACATTGACCAGCCCTGGCCCGGAAAGAATGCGCTCATAGCTGACGTGATCGAATCGTCCCCGCAGGTATTGAAATAGCTCGACCTGGATGTCGTCGAGAGGGGCAAAATCGCAGTGTCCGCCTTCCGAGGCAAACACGTGGTGGCGTTTGCCGTCCCAGTAAAGGCCGGCTTCGCCCAGCCCTGTGCCGGCAGCAATCACCGCCTGATTGCCCAGAGTAATGCTGACTTGATTGAGCGAGACCAGATGCTCCGGTGGTAGCGCGCCCACGCCCCAGCCGGTCGCCTCGAGATCGTTAATTAAGAGCGCATGATCGATGTCTAGTTCGTCAGCCAGCCGTCTTGATTCGATAATCCACGGCAAGTTTGACGCTTCGACGCGGCCGTTGGTGACCGGACCAGCCACGCCAAAGCAGGCCTGTGCCGGGTGCGCGCCGGACTTACTGACGAACTCTTTCACGATTTCATCAAGGCCTGAATACTGGCGGCTGGGGAAAACGGTTGATGAAACCAGGTTGAACTTTCCGTTCTTCACATCGAAAAGGGCCAGCCTTGCGTTGGTGCCTCCGATGTCGCCTGCAAGAATCATCGATCGAAGTTCCTCCAGTGTCGGCCGTCACGCTCCAGAAGTTCGTCGGCTTCTTTCGGCCCCCAGCTGCCGGAGGGATAATTCGGAAAATTGCGCGGCGGCAGCGCCTTCCAAACATCGAGCACCGGGCTGACCACGCACCATCCCGCTTCGACCATGTCTGCCCGCTGAAACAATGTGGCATCGCCGATCATGCAATCGTGCAACAGTCGCTCGTAGCCCGTGCTGGGCTGAGTGCCGAAATAATCAGCGTAATTGAAATTCATATCGACGGCACCCAAGTGCATAATGGGGCCGGGAACTTTGGCCGCGAACTGCAAGGAGATTCCTTCTTGCGGCTGGATATGCAACACCATTTGGTTCGGCATAAGGTTCTCGACCGGGGTGTCGCGGAATAGAACGAAAGGCGCTCGCCTGAATTGGATGACAATCTCGGTAGTTTGCGCGGCCAACCGTTTGCCGGTGCGCAAATAAAAGGGAACGTCGGCCCATCGCCAGTTGTCTATAGCGAGCTTCATCGCGACGAAAGTCTCCGTGCGCGTGTCCGGCGGAACATCTTCTTCCTGCCGGTATCCGGGGACACGCTGCGAATCTTCGACTCCGGGCCCGTATTGTCCGCGTACCGTCCGGCTCAGGACATCCTCCGACGAAAGCGGCTGAATGGCATGCAGAATCTTGGCCTGCTCATCGCGCAGCGCATCGGGCCGAAACGATATCGGGGGCTCCATTGAGGTAAGGCTGATGAGCTGCATGATGTGATTGGGAACCATATCACGCAGAGCGCCGGCGGTATCGTAATAGCTGCCGCGGGATTCGACCCCTACAGTTTCCGCCACCGTAATCTGCACATGATCGATGTAGCGGCGGTTCCATATGGGCTCGAAGATTCCGTTGGCAAAACGAAACGCCAAAATGTTCTGGACAGTTTCTTTCCCCAAATAGTGGTCGATGCGGTAGATCTGCTTCTCGCTCGCGCAGCTCAGGAGTTGCTTGTTGAGCGTCCGGGCGGATTCAAGATCATGCCCGAATGGTTTTTCTACGATTACCCGCCGCCAGTGTTGATTACTGCTTTCATCCATCAAGCCGACTGCGGCAAGTTGCTCGACGATCGGGCCAAAGAACTGCGGGGCTGTCGCCAAATAGAAAAAGAAATTCTGGTGGGTCGAATGATCTTTGTCCAGCTTATCGAGGGTGGTTTTGATCTTCGGATAGAGGTCCTTGTCGTCGAATTCGGAAGGCATGTAATAGAGCCGTTGCGTGAACCACTCCCAGATTTTAGGGTCAATCTCGCTGCCCGCGTAACGCTTAATATCGTCTGCCAATTTGTTACGAAATTCCTCAGTGGACATCCGAGTGTGCGCGATCCCAAGGATGGCAAATTCGCGGGAAAGCAACTGGGCCTTTGCCAGGTTGTACAGGGCGGGAATCAGCTTGCGGCGGGTGAGATCGCCGGCCGCGCCGAAGATGACCATGATGCAGGGATCGCCGGGACGTCCCGGAGTACGCTGCTGAGTTTGCGGAAGCACTTCCATTTGTGCCATAGGCAATTTTCCCCTTGGGGTCGCCATTGCGGAGTGACCCTGCCGGATGGGATGGTCTGATCTTAAGCGGTCTTCTTCTTGGTTACAGGTTCAACGTGTCCGCCGAATTTCTGCCGCATTGCGGAAAGCATTTTTTCTGCGAACGTGTGTTCCTGACGCGAACGGAAGCGCACGAACAACGCCGCCGACAAAACGTCCACTGGAACAGCTTCGTCGATTGCCGCCTCAATTGTCCAGCGCCCCTCGCCGGAGTCCTGCACGAAGCCGCTGTATTCGGAAAGGGTTGGGTTCTCGGTTAGAGCCATGGCGGTGAGATCCAGCAGCCAGGAACTGACGACGCTGCCGCGCCGCCACACTTCTGCAATGTCGGCAAGGTTCAGGTCGTACTGCTGGTCCTTCGGCAGCTCGGGCTTGTTGGCGTTGCGGAAGATGTCAAAACCTTCGCCATAGGCTTGCATGATTCCGTATTCGATTCCATTGTGGACCATCTTCACGAAATGGCCCGAACCGGAGGGACCACAGTGAATGTAACCATCTTCAGCGGTACCAGGTAATTTCTCGCGGCCCGGAGTTCGCGGAATATCGCCGCGTCCCGGAGCCAAAGTTTTGAAAATGGGATCGAGCTGCGCGACCACTTCTTTCGGACCGCCAATCATCATGCAGTATCCGCGCTCCAGCCCCCAAACTCCGCCGCTGGTGCCGACGTCGACATAATGAATTCCCTTTTCGCCGAACATTTTGGAACGGCGAATGTCATCTTTGAAGTAGGAGTTGCCGCCGTCGATCAGAATGTCGCCTGATTTCATTTTCTGCGCGATCGCTTGCGCGGTAGATTCTGTCGGATCGCCCGCAGGAATCATTAGCCATGCGATACGCGGAGAGCCGAGCTTCGTGCAGAAGTCGTCGAGTGATGCAGAGGAGATGGCGCCTTCCGAGGCCAAGCCCTTCACCGCATCAGCAGTGCGATCTGTGACAACGACTTCGTGTCCGCCGCGCAGGAGCCGCCGGGCCATATTAGCGCCCATTCTGCCCAGCCCCACCATTCCGAGACGCATGCTTTCCTCCGTGCGGTTTTCTCTGTGTAAGTCTGTGTCCTCTTGATTAAAAACCTAACCACAGAGGACACAGAGAAATTAACTCAGTGCTTCACGAACAGCTTTTGACAAAGTAGAAAGCCCGGCGTTGACATCTTTGCCGAGGTGCACCCGCAGTGCCCGGCGTCCGCGATCGGCGAGGACTTGAAAATCTCCGCGGGCCTGCGCGGCTTTTACAATTCCGAACGTGTATTTCTGCCCCGGCACTGGGACGTCCGCTGCGTCATCACACGTGATCTGTAGAAATACACCGCTGTTCGGGCCACCTTTATAGGCCTGACCGGTCGAGTGCAGAAAACGCGGTCCGAAGCCGAGACAGGTCGCGACGCGCTTTGAGTCGCGAACCGCGTGGCGAATTTCCTGAAGCTTGGATTCGTGCTCGTCATTCATTTCGACGTAGCCGAGAACGGCGAAGTAGTCGCCGCCTTTAATGCGGCCGAGGTGCCCGCGCAGATATTCCCCCAGGGAACTCTTGCTTCCCAGTGCGCTCGCGTTTTTGGGATCGCTAAAAAGTTTGATCCCGTTCTGCTCGAAGATCGGCTTCTCCGCAGGTAGCGAGCCGGTCTTCTCGTATTCGCTTGTCAGTTTGCGAGTTTCGAGTTTACTGGCTTCAACGTCAGGCTGGTTGAATGCATTGATGCCGATGATCGATCCAGCGACTGCGGTAGCAATCTCCCAACGGAAGAATTCCTGACCTACGTCGTAGGTGTCGTTCACTGCAATGCGAATAACAGGCTGACCTGCTTTCTCAAGCGCAGCAACCTTCGCGTCTTGGTCAGAATCAGGTGCGCCTTCAAAGCGAAGATACGCAAATATGCGGTCGGCGCCGTAGGTTTCGGGCGTAGTCAGACGTTCGCGATCCACGGGAATAATTCCTTTGCCTTGCTTTCCAGTGGACTCAGCAATCAGTTGTTCGAGCCAAGCGCCGAGATCGGAAATTGCGGGCGAGGTAATAATCGTAATTTTGTCGCGGCCGGATTTCGCGGCGCTGCCGAGAACGATGCCAAGCATGACACCGGGATTTTTCTCGACGGGGACCGAAGCAGCACAGGCCTGCACCATTTCTTCGGTACGATCGAGGAACTTCGCGACATCGAGACCCATCACCGCTGCCGGAACGATTCCGAAATTCGAAAGCGCAGAGTAACGGCCTCCAATCGTCGGATCACCGTGGAAGACGTAACGGAATTTGTCGGCTTCAGCTTCTTTTTGTAGTTTCGACCCGGGATCGGTCACGGCGATGAACCGGCTGCCCGCCTTTTCCGCGCCGATGGTTTGCTTCACCCTCTCAAAGAAATACTGTTTGAAAATATTCGGTTCTAAAGTCGTGCCCGACTTGCTCGAAACGATGAACAGCGTTTTAGCGAGATCGACCTTCTTCTCAAATGATTTGATTTGGGCGGGATCGGTGGAATCGAGCACGTGCAACTGAGGGAAGCCCGTGATGCGCCCGAAAGTCTTCTCTAAAACTTCAGGGCAGAGACTCGAACCGCCCATGCCAAGCAAAAGGATGTCGCTGAAGTTTTCCTTGCGAATTTCGTCTGCGAGCCGCTGGAACTGGTCTTTCTTTTCCAGCTGCTTTTCGCTGATGTCCAGCCACCCGAGCCATTGCGATTCGTCGGCGTTCGTCCACAACGACGCATCCCGTTGCCACAACCGGCGAACCTTGCCCGCGGCGCGCCAGTCGTTTATCGCTTGAGCAACCTCTTTTGCCAACGCATCAGGCAGTTTCTGAGTTTGCTGGCTTATCTTGGACGTGTTGCCGCCTTGCGTGCTCTTTTCGACTGCAGCGAGGAGTTTGTCGAAGGCTTCTTCGAACAAGCGGACGCCATCGTCCGTGAGCTTGTCCGTGACCTCGTCGATTGAGGTCCCAATGGAAGCAAGATTCCGCATCACCTGCTTGGCTTCGTCCACGCCTTCGGTCAGGGTCTCGCGCGGTTGGCCATGATCGCGGAACGCGTCGAACGTGGCCGGCGGGATAGTGTTGACCGTGTCAGGCCCGATCATCTCCTGCACATAAAGAATGTCGGGATAAGCCGGATTTTTAGTGCTGGTGCTGGCCCACAGCACGCGCTGCGTCTGGCCACCTTTCGCGCGCAGCTTGTCCCACTGCGGCCCAGAGAAAATATTCAGATAACGCTGATATGCGAGCTTACCGTTCGCAATCGCGACTTTTCCTAAAAGGCCTTTGAGCTTTTGCTCTTCCTGGGGATTCTTCGCGGATTTCAGGCCAGAAGAAATTTCCGCGTCTATGGCGTTATCAATGCGGCTGATAAAGAAGCTGGCAACGCTGGCAACTCGCTTCACATCTCCGCCGCTGGCAGCGAACTTCTCGAGACCGCGAATATAGGCTTCCGCGACCTTCTGATACACCACTTGCGAGAAGAGCAGTGTCACGTTGACGTTGATGCCTTCGCTGATGAGTTGCTCGAACGCGGGAATACCGTCGGCTGTCCCCGGAACTTTGATCATGATGTTGGGACGACCAACCGCTTTCCAAAGCCGGCGCGCTTCTTCGAGCGTGCCTTGGGTGTCGCGGGCCAAATATGGAGAAACTTCCAAGCTGATGTAGCCATCGCGCAGCTTGGATTCGTCGTACACCGGACGCAGGAGGTCCGCGGCGTCCTGAATGTCGCGAATGGCGATCAGTTCATAACGGGCCTTGGCGTCGAGATCGGAGCGGCCTTTGAGCGAGACCAGAATGTCGGCGTAATCAGTGCTGCCGGCGATGGCTTTTTCAAAAATCGCGGGATTCGAAGTCATTCCGCGCAGGCCATCTTCTTCTATCAGTCGCTTGAGTTCGCCACTGGTGATGAGATCGCGACGGATGTAGTCCAGCCACACAGACTGGCCAAACTTGAGAAGATCTTTGAGCGGGTTGGTGGCTTTCGCGGTGTCTAGAACTCCGGTCGGCTGCATAGGGTACCTCCACTTATATTGTTTTACTTTGCTCGCGCCATGACTTGCTTGGCGGCTTGGACAACATGATCGACGGTGAATCCAAATTTCTTGAACAGGTCTTTTGCTGGGGCGGACCCGCCGAACGTAGTCATACCGATAATTGCGCCCTCCAGGCCCACGTATCGCTCCCAGCCGAAAACGGACGCGGCTTCGACGGATACGCGCGCCTTAATTTCCGGCGGGAGTACGGTTTTCTTGTAAGCCTCATCCTGCATATCAAAGATATCGGTCGATGGCATGCTGACTACGCGCGCGCGAACACCATCTGCCGTGAGTTTCTCGTAGGCGCTCATGCACAGCGAAAGTTCGCTGCCAGTGCCGATCAGAATGACCTCCGGCTTTCCGCCTTGTGCATCGGCGAGAACGTAGCCACCTTTAGCAACGCCAGATGCCGGCGCATACTTTGAGCGGTCAATGGTTGGCAGCGCTTGCCGAGTTAGAACAAGGGCCACCGGGTTGCGTTTCATTGGCATGATAACTTTCCATGCCTCGACAACCTCATTCGCGTCGCCCGGCCGCATCACGATCATGTGCGGCATGGCGCGTAGCGAAGCCAATTGTTCGATCGGCTGATGCGTAGGCCCATCTTCGCCGAGGCCGATGGAATCGTGCGTCAAAATGTAAATCGTCGGAATTTCTGCGATCGATGCAAGGCGCATTGCTGGACGCATGTAGTCGGTAAAGTTGAAAAACGTTGCCCCGAAAGGCCGGACCTTACTCAGGGCCATGCCGTTCAGCGCGGAGCCCATCGCATGCTCGCGGACGCCGAAGTGCAAATTGCGTCCGCCATAGTTTCCGGCCTTAAAAACGCCTGCGCCTTCGAATTTGAGATCGGTTTTATTTGACGTTGCCAGATCCGCGGCGCCGCCAATGAGCCAGGGGACACTTTGCGCAACGATGTTCAGCACTTTGCCCGAGCTTTCGCGGGTGGCCACGCCCTTGGGATCGGCAGGAAACGTCGGCAGATTTTTGTCCCAGCCGTCCGGGAGATCGCGGCGCTGCATGCGATTGATGTTGTCCGCCGGCTCGGGGAATTGCTTTGAATATTCCGCAAAAAGATCGTTCCACTTAGAACTGAGTTCGCGGCCGCGCTTGCCGATCCCGTCGCGGAAATTCTCGAGCACACCGTCCGGCACCAGGAAATGAGCGTCTTCTGGCCAGCCATAAAACTTCTTAGCGAGTCGGACTTCGTCTTCGCCCAGCGGTTCGCCGTGCGCGGCATTGGTGTCCTGCTTATGAGGAGAGCCGTAGCCAATATGGCTATTCACGATGACGATGGTTGGACGATCTTTGGTTGCGAGAAATTCCTTGAATGCTCCCGACAGTGCATCAAGGTCATTGGCATCCCCGACGTGGGTAACATTCCAGCCATAGGCACGAAAGCGCATCGCGACGTCTTCGCTGAATGACCAATCGGCGGGGCCGTCGAGCGTGATCTGGTTGGCGTCGTAGATCCAGCACAGATTCGGCAGCTTCAAGTGACCCGCAAGTGAGGCGGCCTCGCTGCCTACGCCTTCCATCAGATCGCCGTCGCTGCAAAATGCGTAAATGTTGTAATCGAAGATTTCCAATCCGGGACGGTTGTAGCGCGCCTTCAGCCAATTGCTGGCGATCGACATGCCCACGCTGTTGCCAATGCCCTGGCCTAACGGCCCGGTCGTGGTCTCAATACCAGAGGTGACGCGATATTCAGGATGGCCGGGAGTTTTGCTATCCAGCTGGCGGAAACTCTTGAGGTCGTCCAGGGTAATGGATGGCCGGTCAAGGACCTTGTACTCGGAATCCACCGACTTCACGCCAGTGAGATACAACATGGAATACAGGAGCGCGGATGCGTGACCATTGGAGAGAATAAAACGATCACGATCGGGCCAGACCGGGTTTGCCGGATCGTAGCGCAAGAACCGTTGCCATAGAACGTAAGCAACCGGGGCGAATGCCATGGGCGCGCCGGGATGGCCGGAATTGGCCTTTTGCACGGCATCAATCGAGAGCGTGCGAATGGTGTTTACGCTGAGAATGTCCAGTTGCTTACCGGTGAGTACTACCTGATCGCTAACCGCCATAAAAAGGTTCTCCCTTAGCTTGGATCAATTTTCGCAGGAGAAGGATTCACCCGTGAGGCTTTCCAGTTTATCAATTTCCGGCGTGCAACGGCGGCGTGAGCTGGAAGGCGCCGTTTTCGGGCAACCAGCACACTCGCAGCCGGCGTCGTAGAGAAAACCAGTAGAATGCATTTCTGCTGGAATTCTCTTGAAACGAAAAATCGCGGTAGTTACATCTTCGCGCGCCGATTATGCACACCTGCGCTGGTTGCTGCGAGATCTTGCCGCACATTCTGCAGTCGATTTGCAGGTAATCACGCTTGGGCCGCATCTTTCTCCTGCGTTCGGACACACGGGCAAGACTGTTACTGCTGCCCGGCCGCTCAACATCGAGTGCCTGCTGGACTCCGACACAGACGTGGGCATGGCGAAAACCATCGGAGTCGCCACACTGGGGTTAGCCGACGCACTCGGCCAAGTACGCCCCGACATTCTGCTCCTGATCGCAGACCGATACGAAATGCTGGCCCCGGCGTCGGTTGCGTTGGCCTTGCGGATTCCGATTGCGCACGTCGAGGGAGGCGAGGTCACATTTGGCGCGATCGACGATGCGGTGCGCAACGCCCTGACCAAGATGAGCCATTTACACTTCGCCTGCACCCGCCGGGCTGCGAAGCGGATTGCGGCTCTCGGCGAGGAAACCTGGCGGATTAAATTCAGCGGCAGTCTCTCGCTGGATTTTTTGCAGAGAGAATGCCTGTTAAGCCGTGAGCAGGTAGAAAAGAAGATCGGCATGCGGCTGGAGAAAGACACCGCCCTCTGCATCTACCATCCGGCTACGTTGCTCAACAACACTGTTGAGGAAGCATCGGAGGTTTTTGCCGCCCTTGACGCTGTCGGCAAGCAAGTCCTATTCATTTACCCCAATGCGGACGCGGGGAGCCGCGAACTGATTCGACTCGCTGAACAATTCGTTGGCAAACATCGAGACTCTCGTGTGTTGGTAAACCTTGACCATCGGACGTATTTAAGCGTGCTAAAACATGTTGGCGTGCTGCTCGGGAATTCCAGCAGCGGAATCATCGAATCGACATCACTTGAAGTTCCCGCGGTGAATATCGGAATCCGCCAGAAAGGACGTGAGCACGCTGCGAATGTCATAGATGTGCCCGCTGAGCGGGGGGCAATTCGAAAGGCCATAGATCGCGCTCTCACGGCAAAATTTCGGCGAGAAATTCGTGGACTGGAAAACCCTTATGGCGACGGGAAAGCGGCGGAGATCATTTGTGAAGCTTTGCTAAAGACGCCCATCGGGCCGAAGCTGCTTTTCAAGCGAACTGAGCTCGCATGAAAGTCCGAATTCCCCTTGCCAAGCCAGAGATAACCGAAGCCGACCGCGACGCCGTTCTCGACGTCCTGCGCACCCCTTACCTGAGCATGGGGCCGAAGCTGGCGGAATTCGAGCAGGCCATTTGCGACTACGTGGGATGCAAATACGCGGTCGCAGTGAACTCAGGAACTTCGGCCCTCCACATTGCGGTCAGGGCTCTCGGGCTGGAGCGTGGGGCGGAAGTCATCCTACCGTCATTCACTTTTTCCGCGCTGCTTAATGTGATTTTGCAGGAAGGTCTGCGACCTAAGCTCGTGGATATTGATCCTGGGACTTACAACACCACTCCTGAGATGGTTGCCGCCGCGATCACGCCGCAAACTCGGCTGATATTAGCGGTGCACACTTTTGGGTTTCCGGTTGACGTGAAATCAATTGCCGAAGGTGCGAAAGGAAGTCGAAATTCGCGGGCGAGGGGCCACACAGCTCACGTCATAGAAGACGCCTGCGAGGCACTTGGGGCCGAAGTCGGTATGCGCAAAGCGGGATCGATCGGCGACGCGGGGCTGTTCGCGTTTTATCCGAATAAACAGATTACAACTGGTGAGGGTGGCGTGCTGGTTACTTCAAGCGAGCAGCTCGGTTCTGACGCGCGCAAACTGCGAAACCAAGGCCGCGATCCCAAACTCGATTGGTTGCAACATGTAGAGATCGGATTCAGTTATCGCACTTCCGATATCAATTGTGCTCTTGGCGTTTCGCAGTTGCGGCGAATTGAAAACGTAATCGAGCGCCGGCAGAAACTCGCCTGGATTTACGATCACGAACTCGCAAATAGTTGTGAGGTGCATCGTCCGCCGCTTACCAGTAAAGGTGGGCGCATAAGCTGGTTCGTGTATCCGATAAGGCTGGGAAAAGAGTTCACGCGTGCGGATCGAGATTGGATTTGCGAATCAATGCTGCGAAAAGGCATAGCCACGGGGCGTTATTTCGCCCCGCTGCACTTGCAGCCAGTGCTCGCGTCGTCGATCGGACAAGGCAAGTCTGAGCTCCGATTGCCTCAAACCGAATTCGTCGCCGACCGAATCATTGCGCTGCCCTTTTTTAATGAACTTACGGAGAAAGAAATTCAGGAGGTGTGCGGAGCGCTTGAGGAGTCAATCGGTGAACTGCGGCGAAAGACATAAAGTAGATTGCCCTCGAACGCAAAGCGCCGGACTTTGCCACGCTCATAATCCACCACGATTCGTTCCTCGACAATCAAGCCAGCCGCGAACGCAAGCTGCCGGATTTCGCGGTCAGTGAAGACGTGGCCGTAAGTGCTGATTGACCTCCCGCCTAGATCCCATGTAGCGACAACGTCGGCATCGGTTTCCTTGTACAAGATGAAATCGCGAATAAACCGCGCGGCGCTCGCAATGGCCCCGTAGGAGCGAAAGTTATAGCGGTGATTTACGTCGAGGAAACATTTGCCGTCGGGCGCAAGACGGTCGCCCATCGCTCGCATTACGCGTAGCCGGTTTTCAAAGCCGCGGACGTGCCCTAATACGTTCCACAGGCATGTAACCACAGCAAAACTCGGAGAGTTTTCTCTATCGTTTTGATTCGGAAGAGCGCCAGCGTGCCCGATGTAAGCCCCCAGATCTTCCGCACGAATCTTCCAAATCTCTGCGATTCCCTCGACAGGAGCCGCCATTTCCGGGCTGGGCTCGACCAAAATGACGCGCTGGATTCCGCCATCGCTGGCAATTCGCCGCGTACGTATCCCATCACCCCCGCCAATATCCAGAAGTGATTTACTGCCTGGCGGGATACGCGAAACGATGATCTTCTCGATGCTGCGAAGGTAAGGTTCGCGAAGGCGGCTAAGATCGGCATAGTGTGGCGCCAGTCGGCTATAAGCCTTGACGGGGTCGTCGAAATGTTCGGTGGGTGCCAAGGGTCATTCTAGATGTTGCCCGGCCCACGCGCAGTCGGAAGCATGTTCGAGTGAAAGGCGCAGAACGTAATTTCGAAGGTTACCTCAGGTGGTACGGCGTGCGTTTTGCCACGAAAGTAACCTGTGCACCACGGTCATGGCGGGCTAGACTTGAGCCAAGATTTTCTGCTCGGGCGAAAAGGCATATTTGTCATGAATTTCTCAAAGTTGCAGATTGGCATTGCCATCGGTGCTGGGTGCGTGATTTTATTTGGATTCTTTGGCTACCTGATGTGGTTGAACAGCCAACCGCCGGTGCTGGAGAAGTCGGCGGACCTCGATCCCCTCACCAAGATCCCATTGTCAATCAGTTTGAATCCTTTGCGGGACCGCTCATCGGAACGTGCGGCGACTGAGTTCCTGCGCGCCATGCGCGAGGGAAACTGCAAGAAACAACTTGTCGATTGGGAGAAAGATTACCGTAAACGCTACGCCAGTTTTATCTGCGACTCTGAGGCAAAACATCCGCTGATTTCGTGGAAGGTTGTGGACTGGGACGACCGGCCTCCGCTGAGGATTCTGGAGTATAAGGCGAAACGCCAAGGCGATGGGTCAAGCTACGACGAACTGCTTTCGGTGACCCTCGACAGCCGCAGCGGGGACTGGGTAGTCACAAAATACGACTCGTTGTACTAGCCAGTATGAGTCGGATCACTCCGCTGCGTAGTTTGGGGCTTCGCGGGTAATCATCACATCATGAACGTGGCTTTCGCGCAGGCCGGCGCCGCTGATGCGCACGAAACGGGTCTTCTGATGCAGTTCGGCCAGCGTCGCGCACCCGCAGTATCCCATACCAGACTTCAGCCCGCCTACCATCTGGTAAAGAATCATTGAGACCGACCCGCGATAGGGAACGCGGCCTTCAATGCCTTCAGGAACCAGCTTGGCCAGGCGATTTGGATCGCCGCCCATGTTTGGTATGGCGGCTGAGGCTTCTCCCGCCGCGACTTGGAAATATCTTTCGCTCGAGCCGGCCGCCATTGCGCCCAGCGATCCCATGCCGCGATACGATTTGAAGGTTCGGCCTTGATACAGAATCAGTTCACCGGGACTTTCGTCAGTGCCCGCAAACATTGAACCAATCATTACCGCTCCCGCCCCCGCCGCAATCGCCTTAGTGATGTCACCGGAATACTTGATGCCTCCGTCGGCGATGACCGGTACTCCGGCGTCTTTCGTCGCTCGATATGCTTCTGCGATCGCCGTAATCTGCGGAACGCCAGCTCCGGTGACAACGCGCGTGGTACAGATTGATCCGGGGCCAATGCCGACCTTAATTGCGTCGGCTCCGGCACGCGCTAGTTCGCAAGCGCCATCGAAGGTGGCGATGTTGCCGGCGATCAGATCAACTTCAGGAAATTTTGATTTCACATTCTTCACAGCCTCTAAAACGCGCGAAGAGTGCCCGTGGGCGCTATCAATGGCCAGCAGATCCACATTTTCCTTGACCAGTTCTTGAGCACGCTCGAGATAATCTCCGGTCGCGCCGATCGCGGCGCCGACGCGCAGGCGGCCTTGCGAGTCCTTGGCGGCGCCGGGGTACTTCAGCTTCTTCTGAATATCTTTAACGGTGATCAGGCCCTTCAAGTTGTAGGCGTCGTCCACGACCAGCAGTTTCTCCACGCGGTGCTTGTGAAGGATTTTTTCCGCGCTCTCGAGCGTGGTACCCACGGGAACGGTGATCAAATTTTCTTTGGTCATCACCCGGCTGATCGGAATATCAAAGCGGGTCTCAAAACGAAGGTCGCGATTAGTGAGAATTCCGACCAGCTTCTTGTTTTTTGTAATCGGGACACCGGAAATCTTGTATTTGCGCATGACCTCCAGCGCGTCAGAAACTTTATCGTCGGGGGACATGGTGACCGGATCGACGATCATTCCGCTTTCCGAACGCTTCACCTTGTCAACCTCTTCCGCCTGCTGCTCGACAGTCAGATTGCGATGGATGATGCCCAACCCGCCCTGTTGTGCCAGCGCAATCGCCATATGAGATTCAGTTACCGTGTCCATGGCAGCGCTGATAATCGGAATGTTCAGGCGAATATTGCGAGTGAACTGAGTTTGAGTGCTGGCCTCTGCCGGGACAACATCGGAACGCGCAGGAAGCAGCAACACATCATCAAAGGTGAGGGCTTCAGGAACTGGAAAGTGAATCATAAATTGCGGGGTAAACGACTATTGTAGATACGGGTGAACGCGGAGGCAAATGCGGCCCATCACGCAGCCGCATTTATAATTCGCCGCTGATTTATTGCTAACGACGGGCGGACCATTTCAGATGACTGCGGACAATCAGGGACGGTATTACAACCCGAAGTTTTATCGTGAGCTGGCGTCCGCCCAGGAGTCAGCCCGCGAAATTCTGCCAGTCGTTTTTGAGGTAGTCAAAGCTGCCAGCGTGGTTGACATCGGATGCGGCACCGGCGACTGGCTTGCGATAGCCAGCGACCTCGGAGTGCGCGACATTCTTGGTATCGATGGACCGTGGGTCACGCAGCAGTTGGCGATTCCGCCGACAAAGTTCATTGCACATGATCTCGCGACGCCGTTAAAACTTGATCGACGATACGACCTTGCACTATCGCTCGAGGTGGCCGAACATCTGCCTGCATCAGCCGCTAGCGTGTTTGTACAAAATCTCTGCGCGGCCGCGGACGTGGTCGTATTCTCGGCCGCGATACCTGGGCAAGGCGGCCGCCGACACGTTAATGAACAATGGCCGGCTTATTGGGCGGACCTGTTTCATGAACACCGCTACGAGTGTTACGACTTCCTGCGCCCGCGAATCTGGAGCAACCCGCGCGTGGCATGGCACTACGCCCAGAACTCCATGATCTTTGTTCGCGCCGGGCGCGAGTATTCCTTTGGCAAGGCGGTCCGCCCGCTTCCATTGGTGCATCCGGTGTTATGGTCAGCCCAAGTGGCGCGGATGAAGCACCCAGGGAAACTGCTGGAGTACCTGCCCAAGGCTATCCTCTCGTCAATCCGGGGAAGGAAAAGCAAGACCTGAGCCGGACTGCCGAATCTCCGCGACAGTCACGCCAGCGGTGGTTACCAAAGTGCTCCAATGCGCTCCGGACATATCCGAGAATGCAGTTTCCAGGTGCTATCGTAGGGCCATTGTGCCGATACATCCTCAAGGGCGCATGAGCCCCTAGGGAAACGTTCAGTTTTCGCAGGTCCATAAGAAGATCGGACGCATAGCCCTGCAAGGTGCAGGAGCAACCGCGTAATGGGCTCGCCGCGCCTAATATGACCATCCGCAAGAGAATTTTGTTGTACTCCGCGCTCGCACTGGGCGCATTTCTAGCCGCGGTTTATTTCGGTTCGCGTTTCGCTTTATTGAATGGATTCTCACGCTTGGAGCGCAATTACGCTTACGGAAGCGTCAGCCGCATCCAAAATCACTTGGAAAATGAGCAAACCCAGCTTACGATCATCGCGCGGGATTATGCCCAGTGGGACCGGACTTATGAGTTCATGGCTCGACGTAGCGGAGATTATCCGCGCATTGAGTTGACGGACGATACTTTCAACATCATTCACATAAATCTTTTCTTGCTCCTGGACCCTTCCGGACAGCCTGTTTTGAGCAAAGAAGCAGGAAACTGGCCTATCGGAAAGAACGACCTGACTGCGGTGGCGGCGGCGTACATCTCCAGTCCGGCGCATGCGCGCAACTCATCTCTTAGCGGCCTGCTTGAGATCAACGGACGGCTGTTCCTGCTCGCCTATGAGCCCATTCTGACAAGCCATGGCGACGGCGTTCCCCGGGGCACGCTGGTAATGGGCAAAGGACTGAGCGAGAGCTTGCTTTCCACCTTAGCGCACTCTATGGGGCTGCCGCTTTGGCTGGAGCCGGCTGACAACGCGCCTTCACCCAATAACCGGCAAACGCTTTGGAGCAATGGGACCGACTCGGTTTCGTTGGAGAGCGATTCCACCATGCTGGCATACATTCCCCTGAAAGATCTCTCCGGCACCACTAAGCGGCTGCTGGTGGCGCGCATACCTTCGGATTTGTATTCCGAAGGGCAAAAGGTGACCCGTTATTTGCTGCTGCTGTTGATGCTTGCCGGCGCGGTGCACAGCGCCGTGCTGCTGATTGTGCTGGAAGAAAATCTTCTGTCGCGAGTGGAGTCGTTGAACCGCAAGATCAAGCAGGTGACCATCAGCGGAGACCTGTCATTGCGACTGGATTCGCACGGGAAGGACGAGCTGAGCGCGCTTGCCGGGACGGTGAATGCCATGCTCACGGCCATTCAGAAGGCAAAATTCGAACTGCTGCAGGCGCAGGAATCGTTGCGATTTCACGCCGAGCATGACTCCTTAACCGGAGTTCTGAATCGCCGTGCTATTCGCGATGTGCTGCGCCGCGAACTGGCCCGCTGCCGCCGCGAGAACCAAAGCCTGGGAGTCATGCTGGCGGACGTGGACCACTTCAAGCGCATCAACGATCGCTACGGCCACGGGGCTGGCGACGCCGCTTTGCTGACGGTAGTGCAGCGCATCTCTTCAACGCTGCGGCCTTATGACTTGATCGGCCGTTACGGTGGTGAAGAGTTTCTGGTCATTGCGCCCGGCTGCGATCTGGGGCTCACCCAAAAGCTCGCGGAACGCATCCGCACGGCAGTCAACGACGAAGGCGTGGAGCTGGGTAACGACAACATCACCCTAACGGTAAGCGTCGGAATCACGCTGGGCACGGCGGATAGTGATCCTGAGTTCCTGGTCGCAGTCGCGGACTCTGCCATGTATCAAGCGAAGCGGAACGGCCGCAATCGCGTGGAGCTCAGCCTGGAATTGCCCGCTCCAGAAACTTGGGAAGCCTCTTTCAGCAATCACAGCTAGCTGCGGGTCTTGCCTATCTTTACTTGCGTCTGTCTAATGGATTCTGGCCCTGTCAGTTTCACATTTTAAAAACCCCGATCAACCCATGGTGCAACCTGAAAATCTGGTTTTCTGCGGTACGCCGCAATTCGCCGTTCCAACTCTTGAGAAGCTGGTCGAGGCTGGATTTAACGTGCGCCTGGTGCTCACCCAACCCGATCGTCCGAAAGGGCGAGGTCTGGGATTGGTGGCTTCTCCGGTGAAACAGGCCGCCTTGCGGCTGGGATTGCCGGTTTATCAGCCGGAGAAGATCAAACAGAATGAAGAGCTGCGGGCGAAGCTGGATGAGATTGGGCCTTCGGCGATCATCGTGGTGGGGTATGGACGAATTATCCCGGGCTGGATGCTTCAGCTCCCAAAGGACGGAAATATTAATCTGCACGCGTCGTTGCTGCCGAAATATCGCGGGGCCGCGCCGATCCAGTGGGCAGTGGCAAACGGCGAAAACGTCACTGGCGTGACTACGATGCGGATCGACGCAGGGCTGGATACCGGCGACATTCTGCTGCAGAAAGAGCTGGCAATTCTGGGTGAGGACACCGCTGAAACTTTGTCGCCCCGGCTGGCGGCGATTGGCGCGGAGCTGATGATCGAGACATTGCGCGGGCTGTCTGAACGAACCATAAGCCCGCAGCCGCAAAAAGATGACCAGGCAACGCTCGCGCCGATTCTGAAAAAGGAAGACGGCCGGATCGACTTCAGCCGCACCGCGCTGGAAATTTACAACCGGCTGCGTGGGTTCCAGCCCTGGCCGGGTGCATTCACCAGTTTTCGCGGGAAGACCCTGAACATTACGGCTGCGAAGCCGAGCGCGGAGGAAATTCCTCAGGCACAGCTTCTGATCCAGGATGACAAGCTGTTTGTAGGTTGCGGGAAATCAACCGCGCTGGAATTGCTGGAGATCCAGCCGGAAGGCAAGAAACGAATCTCAGCCAGCGATTTTGTACATGGGTATCGGCCGCAAGCGGGGGAGAGAGTAGGAGAATAGAGAGCGGGGTGCCCCATCCTTGTCGCGCTCTCTGCGACAGGATGGGTATTTTGACTTTTCTTGGTCTAACTTTCAACCAAATTCAAAATCCCCGCCCTGTCTCGCCAAAAAGCGCGAGACAAGGACGGGGCACCCCCGGCTGCTGCTGACCCAATAATCCTATCCTTTTAAAATACATCCTCATGTCCGTTTCCCCTGCCCGCGCTGCGGCCTATGAAATTCTGTTGCGGACTGAAACCGCCGGCGCATACGCCTCCGAGCTGCTGCATTCTCCTCGTTTCGCGAAGCTCTCCACGGCAGATCACGGGTTACTGACAGAGCTAGTCATGGGCGTGCTGCGGTGGCGAAGCGTACTCGATAAGCGCATTGCGGAACATTCGTCACAACCGCTGCCAAAGTTAGATAAAGAAGTGCTTAGTGCTCTCCGTCTCGGCGCCTATCAGCTTCTATTTCTGGATCGCATTCCGATACATGCGGCAGTCGACGAGAGCGTCGAACTGGTGAAGCAGGCGCGCAAGCGTTCTGCTGCCGGAATGGTCAATGCGGTGCTCCGAAAAATCAAACGAGGAGCACGCGACCTGAATGACACTTCACATCCGGAATGGCTGGTCGAGCGCTGGCAGCAGAACTACGGCGCGGACGCTACACGTAAGATTTGCGACTACGACAATACTGCCCCGAAGCAGACCATTCGCGTGTCTTCCATCACCAGCGCTTCGAAAACCGCGAAGAGTGGGGCACCCTCAAGTTTAGGATCAGGCAATCTCGAGTTGAACGAACTAATGACTGACGGTATTCGTCTCGAGCCCGGAAAACTGCTGGCGACAGCATTCACCGTGACCTCCGGCGACATCACTCAAACCAAGGCTTTCCGCGAACGCCGGCTGATCATCCAAGACGAAGCGTCACAGCTGGTCGCGCTGTTAGTCGGCAAGGGGACCGCGATCCTAGACTGCTGTGCAGCGCCGGGCGGCAAAACCCGAATCATGGCCGAGCAAAATCCGGACTCAGCGGTGGTCGCGATGGAACTTCATCCTCGTCGCGCCGCCTTGTTGAGGAAACTGGTTACAGCCAGCAACGTTCACGTGATTGCAGCCGATGCCCGCCAGATCCCACTGGATGAGAATTTCGACCGCGTTCTGGTGGACGCTCCATGTTCAGGTACCGGTACTCTGGCACGAAATCCTGAAATCAAGTGGCGGCTCAAAGAAGAAGACATTGCCCAAATGCAGGCTTATCAAGTGGAAATTCTGTCGGCCGCGATGAAGCACGTCGCGATTCACGGCCGAGTAATTTACTCGACCTGTTCGCTGGAACCGGAAGAGAATGAGAGGGTCGTCGAAAAAGCGCTCGCCGCGAATCCCGAGTTTGGCTTGATTGACTGCCGCATTGAACTGCAGCGCCTGAAAGAGGATCACGAACTCCTCATCGACGATGTTGAATCTTTGCTGAGCGGCCCCTACTTGCGAACAACCCCCGGGGTGCATCCCACCGACGGTTTTTTTGCGGCAATCCTCGAGAAAACGTAAACCGTTACTGGACGACGAAATTGATGGCCGCGCCGGCAAACACCTTCTGTCCGGGCGCCGGCTCCTGAGAAATCACGAGGGAAGCAGGCGAAGGAGCAGCCTGAGTCTGAGTGACCGGAGTTACCGGTGTTGTCGTCTGCGGCGAGGCCGCTAACGAATTTGCGACAGGAGAAGCGGGAGCGGGCAGCGCGACCGTTACGTTCCCAACCAAAAATCCTGCCTGCTGCAAAGTAATGGTCACACGGCCCAGCGGCTGACCGACGAAGCTAGGCATTACGAAAGCCTGAGGCGGAGGCGGCTGCACGACCAGCAAGCTGATCTTCGGCGCAGAAACGTCCGTCGCATTTGCGGGAGGGTCTTGTGCAATTACCTGGCCGGGAGCAGCCCCGGCCAGCTGCACATTGTCGGTGGAACTGAGTTGCAATCCGCGCTCTGCAATCGTGATGGCTGCCGCCCGATCACTCTGACCGACGACCTGAGGAATGGTCACGCGCTGCGGGCCGAGGCTCAGCGCCAGTCTCACCTCCCATCCCCGGCGGACCAACGTCCCGCCCGCGGGATTTTGTGACAGCACTCGTCCTTCGGGAACGGTTGGACTGTAGTAATTGCTATCGACCTGCGCAGACAGACCATTTTCTTCCGCGATACGTCGCGCGTCGGCTGGAGTTTGGTTGCGCAAGTCGGGTACCCTCACCTCGCGAACATGAATGGCAAGCTGCATCGTCGTCAGCGCGGAGACCAGCGCAACTACGAGCAACAATAATGCCATCAGGAAATAGCGAAGCAGGTTGCGCACCCGCAGATTATAATTTGCGGTCTCTGACCTTCGCGTTTTCGGAGGCAACAACTCAAGGAGAATGCTGCGTGAAAGCTTTTGTCGCAGGCGTAATCATCGGAGTCTTTTTGTTCGCAGTTGGAATTGTTTTCTATTTCGTCACTGGCCGCGCTTCGGCGTCGGTGGAAGATAAGCCTTTGCCGTTTGAACGCACCCTCGCTCACGCCGCTCTCGACGCCCGTATTAAGAAGGAAATGCCGCAATCGATTCCGATTGGCGCCGATGAGGCTGCTTTTCTTGCCGGCGCACAGATTTATCAAGACCGCTGCGCCATATGTCACGGCTTGCCGAATGTGGACCAGACGCCTATGGCTAAGGGAATGTTCCCTAAGCCGCCTGCGTTGTTCAAGGGCAAGGGCGTGACCGACGATCCCGCTGGCGAGACTTATTGGAAAGTCGTGAACGGCATCCGGTTAACCGGGATGCCGGAATTCAAGCACACCCTCAACGACACCCAGGCGTGGCAGGTAAGTCTGCTTCTGGCCAATGTCGATAAAATTTCTGACGCGGTCAAGCAGGTGTTGAAGCCGCCGCCCACCATGCCAGCTGGAGCGAGCGGAACGGCGCCGCAAGCCGCAGTTCCGGGAAAGCCGGGACGAGTGCCTATCAACCCGCACGCCTCTCCGACCAAGCAGTGATTTTATTGTTCGGCAGAGATGCTGAGCGCCAATTCGCGTTCGCGCGGACCATCGAGTTCTACCAGCACGACCCGCTGCCAGGTGCCGAGCAACAGCTTTTTTTTGTCGAAAGGAAGCGAGAGCGACGTGCCGATCAAGGCCGACAAAATATGGTCCGGCACGTGCGCCGGATTGTGCGGATGCCGATAGCGCAACTTCGGAATCATAACTTCAAATGCATCCAGCATGTCGAGGTCTGTGCCGGGATCGAGATCAGCCGTTGTCAGGGCCGTGGTGGTGTGAAGAACCAGCAAATGACAAACGCCTGATGCTGAGCCGTTTTTCCCGAGTTGCTCCTCGATCACGCCGGTAATGTCGAGGACTTCTCGCTTCTTATGTGTCTTGATTGAAAGCCGGTTCATTGGTCTCGCGCCTGCCCTGCGCGATCTTATGATTTCCAGGCGGCGGGAACGGGATGCCTGGATTCGTAGGCGGAAATTTCAGCCTGGTGCTGGAGCGTGAGTCCGATATCGTCGAGACCATCGAGCAAGCAGTGACGGGTGAATTCGTCGATCTGGAAGCTTGTGGCGAGGCCTTGGTCGTCTCGTACCGTACAGCCTTCAAGGTCAACTGTTAACTGGTAATTAGGAACCTCGGCAGCCCGGCGGGCAATCTCTTCCACTTCCTGTTCCTTCAGGACCAGAGTGAGCACGCCGTTTTTCACGCAGTTGTTTGCGAAGATATCGGCGAACGACGGCGCAATCACGACACGAAAGCCGTAATCGGCCAGCGCCCAGACCGCGTGCTCGCGCGATGATCCACAGCCGAAATTTTTTGCCGCAACCAGGATGCTGGCTTCGGAATATTTCGGCTGGTTCAGTACGAATGAGGGATCGGCGACACCCTGCGCCGAGCGGCGCCAATCGTTAAAAAGAAATTCGCCGAACCCGGTCTTCTCGATCTTCTTCAGAAATTGCTTGGGAATGATCTGGTCGGTATCGACGTTCGCGCGGTACAGTGGCGCGACCTTGCCGATATGTTTGCGGAATGGCTGCATAATTTCTGCGAATCCTCTGTGTCTTTCCTCTGTGTAACTCTGTGTCCTCTGTGGTTAGGGCTTTTCAAATCGTTTAACCACAGAGTAAGTCCGTTGTCACTCGCCGTGAAATTTCCAATTGCGAATATCCGTAAAGTGGCCTTCAATCGCTGCCGCCGCCGCCATCATCGGGCTCAATAAATGGGTGCGCCCGCCTCGGCCCTGGCGCCCTTCGAAATTTCGGTTGCTGGTGGAAGCGCAACGCTCGCCGGGATTCAGAATGTCCGGGTTCATGCCCAGGCACATCGAGCAGCCTGATTCGCGCCATTCGAATCCGGCATCCTGGAAAATCTTGTCCAAGCCTTCACGCTCGGCCGCATGCTTGACCTTTTGTGATCCCGGGACCACCATGGCGCGAACTCCACTTGCAACCTTGTAGCCTCTCGCTACCCGGGCTGCGGCGCGCAAGTCTTCGAGCCAGCAAATCAGCGAAGAGACTGTAACGGTTTGAAACGTCGCTCTTGAGGATGGGCCGCGGTTTTATTGGTAAACTGATAGCGGAAACATGCCTCGCACACTGTTTGAAAAGCTCTGGGATGAACACGTAGTGGCCTCCCCATCAGGCCAGCTTCCGCTGCTGTACGTGGACTTGCATCTGGTTCATGAGGTCACTTCCCCGCAAGCTTTTGACGGATTGCGTGCCGCCGGGCGTAAGGTTCGCGAGCCATTGCGGACCATAGCGACAGTTGACCACAACATTCCCACCGAACCGCGCGGC
>Ga0207053_10020_pt1 | contig 37097 bp, 36 predicted proteins | sample Alteio_BWMinCont_59_FD_153290 | JGI IMG/M metagenome (GOLD analysis project Ga0207053, IMG submission 153290) | Enriched cells from forest soil in Barre Woods Harvard Forest LTER site, Petersham, Massachusetts, United States -... | ecosystem: Environmental > Terrestrial > Soil > Temperate forest >...
CACCAGTGTGAAAGACCCGAGCGTTCGTTTCCAATTCAGTTTTCCAGGCTTGGATGGAAAGACGGTTTCCAATACGGATGAGCGGTTCAAGGGCAAGGTCGTGCTTCTGGCGATTGGCGGGAGCTGGTGTCCGAATTGCCACGACGAGGCGCCATTTTTAGTGGAGCTGTATAAGGAATTTCGCGCACGCGGATTGGAAATTGTAGGTTTGATGTTCGAGTTGGACGACGACCCCGCGCTGGCGCGGCCGCGCGTGGGAACTTTTATAAAGCGGTACGGCATTCAATATCCGATGCTCCTGGCCGGCACTCCCGACGAGATCAATCGAAGAGTTCCGCAACTGGTGAACTTCGGAGCTTATCCCACGACGATTTACCTAGGGCGCGACGGCCGCGTGAGGAGCGTGCACGCGGGATTCGCCAGCCCGGCTACGGGCGAGGAGCATGTGCGGCTGGAGAGCGAAGTACGAGAACTTGTCGAACGGCTGCTGGCGGAGAACTCTCAAACGGGCACAGGGGCTTCGGGCGGGTTATAGCGTTCGCGGAAGGATTGATCACAATGCTTCATTCTTCGAGACGTGTTTCACTCCCCTTGGCAATTTCCCTTCTGGCATTGGCGTTTGCCACAGGCGCGGCGGCGCAATCGTTCACGGCGACGCACGCCAAGGTGAGCCTGATCGCGGAGAATAACTCTCTCCAGCCCGGGGAGACCGCCTGGGTGGGCGTCTTATTCGATCTCGAGAAGGGCTGGCACATTTATTGGGTGAATCCGGGCGATTCCGGCGAGCCCCCGAAAATAAAGTGGCAGCTTCCCGCGGGTTTCGAAGCGAAAGAGATTCGCTGGCCGACTCCGGTGCGGCTGGGCGGCGGCACTGTAATCGACTACGGCTATGAGGGCCGCGTGCTGCTTCCCGTATCGATTCGAGTTCCGGCCAGCTACGCGTCCGCAAAGCCGGTGATGCTATCCGCCGATATCCGTTACCTGATTTGCCGCGAGGTGTGCATACCGGCGAAGGCTCAGGCCAGCTTATCGATCCCGTCGGCTAACGCGGGCGACGCAGCCGATCGCGAACTTTTCCGCGGCACGCTCGATAGCGCGCCGAAAGCATGGCCCGCCGGCTGGAAGGCGCAAGCGAACGACAACGGCGGCTTTTTCCTGCTTTCGCTGGACACGGGTACAAGCGAGAGCAAGGCCACTTTTTTCCCGCTGGACGAGGACCAGATCGATAACTCCGCCGCACAGGGCGTGACGCCGACGCCGCGCGGCCTGCAAATTAAGCTCAAGAAGTCGGATCAACTCCTAAAACCGATTGCCGAGCTGAAAGGCGTAGTGGTGCTCGGCGCGGGCCGGGCGTTTGAAGTTTCGGCGCCCGTGGCAGCGAAGAAATAATCGCGCGTTCCCGATTAGGGCGTCAATCTTCGGTTGAGAAGGGGAGGAGAAGATGAGACGAGCAGCCATTTCGTGGGTGATCGCAGCCGCGGCCGTGCTCTGGATAGCGCCCTTGGCCCAGGCCACGCGAGTGGGCGAGCGCGCCTCGGATTTTTCCGTCGCGGATACGAACGGCAAAGTAGAGAAGCTTTCGGATTACGCGGGGAAGTTCGTGGTGCTGGAGTGGAGCAACCGCGGTTGTCCCTACACGCAAAAGCATTACAGCAGCGGGAATATGCAGCGGCTGCAACGGGAATGGACGCAGCGGGGAGTGATCTGGCTGACGGTGATCTCCTCGGCGCCGGGTAAGCAGGGATACGTGACGGCGGCCGAAGAGAATGGCTGGCTCAAGCAGATCAATGCCGGGCCCACAGCGGTGCTGCTCGATCCCGCGGGAACGCTCGGGCATCTCTACGATGCCAAGACCACGCCGCAACTGTTTGTAATCAATGCGCAAGGAACCCTGGTCTATGACGGCGCCATCGACGATAAGCCGACGACCGATCGGGCGGATATCGCGCGCGCACGCAACTATCTTTCTCAGGCGCTCGAGGAGGCCACGGCGGGCAAGCCGGTGAGCACGCCCACGAGCCGGCCTTACGGCTGTTCGGTGAAGTATCCCGGAGTGTGGTAGAGAAGAGCTCCGCGGAGACGCCTCGAAGCATCGGGAGGAATATGCGAGTGCTGGTGGTAGAGGATGAGAAACGGCTCGCAGAGAATGTGGCACGCGCCTTGCGTGAGAGCGCGGGCTATGCCGTGGATATTGCCGGGGATGGCGAGGAAGGCCTGTACCTGGCCGAATCGAGCGCCTACGACCTGATGGTGCTCGACCTGATGCTTCCGAAACTGGATGGCCCGAGTTTGCTGACCCGATACCGAAAAAAGGGCTATGCCACGCCCGTATTGGTGCTGACGGCGCGGGATGAGAAAGAGAATGTGGTTCGGCTGCTCAATGCGGGGGCCGACGATTACGTTTCCAAGCCGTTCGATTTGGGCGAACTTCTGGCGCGAGCCAAGGCCCTAGTGCGGCGTGGAAAGGGCCAAAGATCGCCGGTACTTTCATTGGCCGATCTGCAACTGAATACGATTGAACGCACCGTACAGAGGGGGCAGAAGGAGATCGCGCTGGTGCCGATGGAATATCGGGTTTTGGAATATCTGGCGCATCGGCCCCGCGCGGTAATCTCCAAGAGCGAGTTGCTGGAGCACCTCTACGACTATAACTGGGAGAAATTTAGCAACGTCATTGAAGTCTACATTTCCGGACTCCGGCGCAAGATCGACAGCAATCATCCGGTGAAGCTCATTCACACGGTGCGGGGACATGGTTACGTGCTGCGCCCGGAGCGCGATCGCAATTAGCGGCGGTAGAACGATTCTGCAGGCAAGGATTTCTAGTGGCATCTGGAAGCTGGACCCAAAGCGACCCCGCGGTAAGCGCCGCGGGAACAAGTAAAGAGCTGACGCAGCGGCTCCTCGACCAATCCGTTGAGAGCGGAGCGAAAGTTTCGCGCAAGCCTTTTTCTCTGGCCGACCGCATCATCGCGCGGGTGATTGTGTGCCAGCTTGTGCTGACCGCGGCATTGACGACTTTTGCCGTGCTGTATGCTCGCCAGGAACTGGGACGCGGTTTCGATGCTGCGCTGAATGGCTGGGCCACCAATACGCTCGCGGCCGTCCGCTACACGGAAACAGACGTTCCCGATCTGCTTTTCGATCCTTCGCTCCTTCCTCCGTCTTCCGATCCGGCTCACCCGAATCTGTTCGAGATTCGGAAAAGCAACGGCCAGCTACTGGCCCGGTCCTCGGCGCCGCTGCCCGCGGAACCGGAGGGAACGGGCACATTCAACGACTTCGTTTTGAGCGGGATTCCGTACCGGGCGATTGTTTTGCGGCAGGTGCCGGTGCTCGATCAGGAAGACAACATCATCACGCCCATGCGGGTCAACGTGACGTATGCCGCGCCGCTCGTGGGCATGCATCATCAACTTTTGGAACTGGGAATGTCCGTCGCGTGTGTCGGGCTGCTTTTGCTCTTTATCGTCAGCGCGGTGGCCGCTTGGGGCGTGCGGCGCGGGCTGGAGCCGCTGAGAGAATTAGCCACTCAAGCAGGATCGATATCGGTGATCCATTGGGAATTCCGGCCGCCGGCCGAGGCTTCCATGGCGAAAGAGCTGGCTCCGCTGACGGGAGCCATCGAAACCGTGCTCGACCGGCTCCATGAGTCGTTCCGGCAGCAGCGCGATTTTACGAGCGACGCCGCTCATGAGCTGAAGACGTCGGTAGCCATCGTGAAATCGACACTCCAGTCATTATTGCAGCGGCCGCGTCCGGAGCACGAATATCGCGCGGGCCTCGAAAGCATGCTGGAAGATTGCGGGCGGCTGGAGGATTTGCTGGCGCGCCTGCTGCGATTGGCGCGGATCGAGCAATGGGCGGAGAACGGAATGAATCGCAAGCTCGGGGTTACCGAAATCACCTCCACTTGTGAAGCGGCAGTTTCTCGGATCCAGACCCTGGCCGCGGCGCGCAATATCGAGATCGAATTGATTGCCCCGCGGGAAGTTCACCTGCAAGCGGATCCCGAGGATTTGGAAGTGATCTGGGTGAACCTGCTGGAGAATGCCCTGCAATACAGCCCGGCGGGATCAAAAGTGGCGATTCATGTGGACGGCGACGGCGGCAACACGGCGTGCGTTTCGGTGCAAGATTCAGGTCCGGGGATTCCCGAGGAACAGTTGCCGCACGTTTTTAAGCGATTCTATCGAGGCGATCCTTCGCGCTCCCGGTCCACCGGAGGATTTGGGTTGGGACTGGCGATCTGCCAAGCGATGGTGACGGCGTACGGGGGGCAGATTGAGGCCATTAGCTGCGATGGACGGGGCACCGAAATGAGGGTGCAGCTACCGGTCAGAGCATAATGCGCCGAGCCAAGCCCCCTTTCGAGTTAAGCTTCCCCTCAGTTCGAGTTAAGCTCCACTTAATGTAGGGGCTGACAGAGTTGGTCTCATTGAGACCCCGGTAAATGGCGCCCCGTTCGGTCCCTGTGCCGAGCGGGGCGTCTCTATGAAAGGGGCCGAATCATGCGTTTCGAGGGTGGCTTAATCTGGCGGGGAATAATTTCGGCTGTTTCGGAGGATGACGTGACCGGTGCGTTTGAATCTTCGGCTGGCGAAAGGAATTCTTTCGTGAGGCTCCGCACGGCGAACCTTTTTGCCTTTTGCTATTGCCTCGGATTGATCTTGATGGGTGCCACAGCATCGATGGGCCACGCGCAGACCTCCGCGGCTCAGGCCGCGCCCGAACCGGCGATACAGCTTGTGTATCCGCCCAAGCCGCCGGAACAGACCGGTCCGCCGCTGACCCTAACGCTGGCGGACGCGCTAGAGAGAGCGCAGAAAAACAATGCGGAATTCTTGTCGGCGCTTTCGGACCAAAAATCGGCGCGGGAAGACCGTTTGCAGGCGCGGGATGCGCGCTTGCCACAGATCAATGAGACAACACAGTATTTGGGCACGCAGGGAGACGGGAAAATTTCCAGCGGAAGATACGTCACCAACGACGGCGTGCACGTCTACCGGGAGTGGGCGGTTTTGCATCAGGAGCTTTCCCCGAATACGCTGATGGGCACGGGATATCAACGCGCTGCCGCGGCGGAAGCAATCGCCAGTGCCAAGGCGGAAATCGCCCGGCGGGGGCTTACGGTGACGGTCACCAAGACGTACTACGCGCTGGTGGTTGGCCAGCGGAAATACGCAACCGCGCAAGAGGCGCTGGAACAAGCCAGGCGCTTTCTGGAGATCACGCAACAATCGGAAGGGCAGGGCCAGGCGGCGCACAGCGACGTCATCAAGGCGCAGATCCAATATCAGCAGCAGGAGGCGGCCTTTACAGACGCGAATCTGGCCATGGAGAATACGCGCTTGGATCTTGCCGTGCTGATTTTTCCGACCCTAGATGAGAATTTTACGGCCGTCGACGATCTGGATACGCCGCAGCCTCTGCCCATGTTCGGGGAAGTGCAGCTGATGGCTGCGCGAATGAATCCGGATTTGCGGGTGGCCATGGAATCTCTGCATCAGGCAAATTTGGATCTCAAGGGCGCCAAGACCGCTTTCCTGCCGTCGCTGATGATCGATGCCGATTGGGGCATAGAAGCAAACTGCTTCGCGTTACACTGCAAGACTGCGGCGTTCCCCGAAGCGGGCGTTTTGCCCAACCTAGGATATTTCGTTACCGCTAATTTGGAGTTGCCGGTGTGGGATTGGGGGAGCTCACGGAGTAAGCTGCGTCAAGCCGAACTGAAGCAGCAAGAGGCGCAGGTGGAGCTGAGCGCGGCCCAGCGGCGTCTACTGGGTGAGCTGTATGCCGCGTACAATGAAGCCTTGGTAGCGCGCGGCCAGGTGGACAAGCTGCGGCAGACGGCGGATCTGGCCGCGGAGAGCCTGCGCCTGGTCACGCTGAGGTATGAGGGCGGAGCATCGACCTCGTTAGAAGTCGTAGACGCCCAAACGACGGTCATCACGGCGCGAAACGCCTACGATGATGCTGGGGTGCGGTATCGGACGGCGTTGGCGACACTGCAGACCTTTACGGGCAATTTCTAGAGACGGAAGAAGGCGGGAAGAGGAACGAGGAACAGAGAAAGATGTGGATATCGATGGTTCGGATAGATCCTCGCCGCGGATTGGGACGCCGCTGGGCAGCCGGCGGTTTACTTGGCGCTGCTCTTGCGGCGAGCCTACTCTCGTCCGGCTGCTCCAAGGGCGAAACCACCGAGGCGGCGCCCACCGTGACCGTACAGGTAGGCGCGGCTGAGAACGAGACCATCGAACGCAAGGTGATCGCGGAAGCGACGCTTTATCCGTTGGAACAGGCGTCTATTGTGCCCAAGATCAGCGCGCCGATTAAGAAATTCTATGTGAATCGCGGCAGCAGAGTGCATGCCGGCGAATTGCTGGCCGAACTCGAGAATCAAGACTTAGTGGCCGCCAAGATGGATACCGACGGAGCCTATGCTCAAGCCGAGGCGGGGTACCAGCAAGCGGTGGCGAAAGCCGAACAGGATTTGAAGCTGGCCAAGCAGGAATTGGACTCCGCGCAAAGGCTTTATGACAACCGCCAGACTCTCTACAAGGAGGGCGCTCTTTCCGCCAAGGATGTGGATGATGCCAGCGTCGCTCTGACGCAGGCGCGGAACGCATACGATCTCGCGCAAAAACAGCTCGATCTAAAAACGGCCGAAGGTCAGCTGGCATCGGCGAAAGGGAAGAGCGCGGGAGCGGAAGCGGGCCTGAGTTACTCCCAAATCGTGAGCCCAATCGATGGCGTGGTCACGGACCGGCCCGTGAATCCGGGGGAGACGGCTTCGAGCTCGAGTCCGATTATGACCGTCATGAATGTGTCTCAGGTTATAGCCAAGGCGCATATCGCTCAGCAGGAAGCAGCGCAACTCAAAGTGGGCGATGCGGCCACGATCTCCGTGCCGGGGCAGCCGGGCGCCGTGAAAGGCAAGGTCAGCCTGGTGAGCCCGGCGCTCGATCCAAGCAGCACGACGGTAGAGGTGTGGGTGCAAACTCCCAATCCCGGAGAGCGGCTGAGGCCGGGGAGCGACGTGCAGGTGCAAATCGTGGCGCAGTCGGTTCCGCACGCTATCGTGATTCCGGCCGAGGCGCTGCTAACCGGATCAGAAGGCGACAACACGGTGATTGTTCTGGATAACGACAACAAGCCGCATAAGAAAAAAGTAAAAGTGGGCATCCGCGACGCCGACGAAGTGCAGGTCACGGATGGCTTGCAGGGCGGGGAGCGAGTGGTGACCGTGGGCGCCTTTGCGCTTTCGCAAGAGGACGACCCCGTGCTGGCGAAGACGACCATACAGGTGCAAGCGCCGAAACTGCCGGATGATGATGAGGACGACGATCAGTGAGCGGGGTCGTTGCGGTGAAATTCGATCTAGCGTTGCAAGCGGCTTGACGATAGATCCATGGAAAATAAGACAACCACGACGGCACCTTCGATCGAGTCTCCCATTAGGGGTGCGGCGACTCCGGCTTTGCCGCCTACGCAGCGCATCGCGCCCATCGAGGATCCCAACCGTTACTGGTTTGCGCGCCACTCCAAATCGATCATTTTCATGATTCTCACGCTGGCGGCGGTGGGAATCTACGAAGCTTTTACGCTTCCGATCGCCGTGTTTCCGACCACAAACTTTCCGCGGATCATCATCGGAGTGGACAACGGAGTGATGCCCATCAACCAGATGGAAGTGACGATTACGCGGCCGATCGAGGAGGCGGTCAATAGCGTTCCGGGCTTGCAGGAGGTGCGCTCGATCACGAGCCGCGGGTCGGCGGAGGTCGATCTGGATTTCGACTGGGGCGTGGACATCATCCTGACGCTGCAGCAAGTGCAATCGGCGATTGCGCGTATCCAGAGCACGCTGCCTTCCACGGCTCAAATCCAGGCAAACCGGCTCGACTTTTCGAGCTTTCCGATCCTGGGTTACAGCCTCACTTCGGACAAAGTTCCCCAGACGCAACTGTGGGAAGTGGCTACCTATCAGCTCATGCCGCGGCTGAACCGGCTGAATGGAGTGTCGAGCGTTTTGGTGCAGGGCGGCCAGCAGCCTGAATTTCAGATTACGCCCGATGCAGCGCGAATGCTTCGGGCGCACGTGGGCTTGCAGGACATTCTCGACGCGGTGAATCACACGAACCTGATCGATTCTCCCGGCTTGCTGAGCCGCAATCACCAGCTTTTTCTGGGATTGGTTACGGCGCAGGCGCAGAATCCCGACCAACTCGGCGACATCGTGATCAAGGTGAACGGCGACGTTCCCGTGCGGATTCGGGATATCGGGACGGTGTCGCCTTCGTCGGCGCCCGTTTATACAGTGGTTACGGCGAATGGGAAATCGGCCGTGCTGGTGAGCATCAACCGGCAATTCGACAGCAACACCGTGCAAGTGGCCAATGAGGTTCACCAGGAGATCGAGGCCATGCGCCCGAGTTTGCCGGCGGGCGTAAATCTGCAGGTCTTCTACGATCAGTCGGACATCGTCAAAGCATCGATCAACAGCGTGCGCGACGCGATCGTCATCGGGCTTTTCCTGGCCGGGCTGATTATCTGGCTTTTCCTGCGAGACTGGGGCACCGCGATCATGACTGGCTTGGTTGTGCCGGTAACGATCATGGTGACATTCATCGTGATGAAGATCATGGGGCAGAGCTTCAACATGATGACGCTCGGCGGACTGGCCGCAGCGGGCGGATTGGTGATCGACGATGCCATCGTGATGGTGGAGAACATCGTTTTGCACCGAGACGGCGGTGAAGGACCGCTGCAGGCTACAGCCAGCGCCCTGAAGGAACTAACGATTCCGCTGATTGGTTCCACGCTGACGCCGATTGTGGTGTTCTTGCCGCTGATCAGCATTACGGGCGTGACGGGGACGTTCTTCCGGGCTTTGGCTATTGCCATGAGCGTCTCGCTGATGACCTCGCTGGCGCTGGCGCTTTCCTGGACAACGAACCTGGGAAGCTTCCTGATACGCCGCGGCAAGCCGGGGACAGTTCCGGAGACAAATGGAACGAATGGAGCGAGTGAAGCAAACGGAGAAAATGACACGCACAACGATTTCGGAAGGGGCGTCGAGGGGTCCCAAGGCGCCGCGAGGGGCGTGGAAGCCGCTGGCGTGGAAACCGCTGAGATGGAACAGCTCCGGCGGATGATGGCGGCGGAAGAAGCGTCTCTGAGGGGAGGGTGGTTCGAGCGCATTATCGAGTTCTACGAACGATGGCTGCGCCGGGCTTTCGCCCATCCCGTGTGGCTGGGAGGACTGTGCGCGGCTCTGATCGTAGTTTCGTACGTTTGCTACAACGCACTAGGCACTGACTTGCTGCCGACAATGGATGAGGGCGGCTTCATTCTCGATTATGTGACGCCGCCCGGCAGTTCCCTTCAGGAGACCAACCGCATGGTTTCGCACATGGAGCAGATCGTGCGGAGCATGCCGGAGGTCGAAAGCACATCGCGGCGGACGGGCTTGCAGCTGGGCCTGGCGGCGGTGACGGAAGCGAACACGGGGGACATCTCGGTCAAGCTGAAGGACAAGCGCAGCCGCGGGATCGACGACATTATCGCGGAAGTTCGTGCGAAGGTGACCTCGGCGGAGCCCGCCGTGGACGTCGATTTCCACCAGGTGCTGGAGGACATGATCGGCGATTTAACCGGCGCCCCTCAGCCCGTCGTGATCAAGCTTTACTCCGACGATGTCGATGCGTTGACGCAGTGGGCGCCGCGCGTGGCGGATACCATCGGCGGCATTTACATCAAGAATAGAAAACCAGTTGTCGATGTGGACGACGGCATAGACAGTTCCATGAGCGGTCCAGCCGTGGTTTTCACGGTCGATCCCGTGCGAGCGGCGAAAGCGGGCTTCACGACCGATCAGCTCACGACAGTGGCCTCGGCCATCGTGGATGGCGAACCGGCAACGACTCCGGTGGTTATTAACGATCGGCCGTACACGGTGCGGGTGCGTTATCCCAAGGGAGACCGGGCGTCGCTCGAAGCGATGAGCAATACGGTGCTGGTGAACTCGAACGGCGGGACGACGACCCTGGGGGCGGTATCGGATATCAGCGAACTGCCCGGGCAGATCGAAGTCATTCGCGACAACCTGCAGCGGGACGTGCAAGTGACCGCGCGCCTGGAAGGACTCGATCTGGGAACGGGCGTGGCGGCGGTGCAGAAGGCGGTAAGTGATCTCAAGCTGCCGCCGTCGATTCGAGTGGAATACGGAGGGACCTATAAGGAGCAGCAGAAATCGTTCCATGACCTGGTGGTCGTGTTGCTGCTGGCTCTGGTGCTCGTTTTCATCGTGCTGCTGTTTGAATTCCGAGCGTTTTCCGCGCCGCTGGCAATTCTCTCTTCGGCGGTACTCTCGACGTCCGGCGTATTCTTTGCTTTGCTGATCACGCGCACGACGTTCAACGTCTCTTCGTTCATGGGGCTGATTATGGTGATCGGCATCGTGGCGAAAAACGGGATCCTGTTGCTCGACGCGAATCACAAATTCCGGTCCGTGGGCTTCTCGGCGGAAGAGGCGCTGGTACAGGCGGGTCGGCGCCGTCTGCGTCCGATTGTCATGACGGCGATGGCCGCGGTGGCAGGCATGCTGCCGCTGTCGCTGGCGATCGGCGCGGGCTCGCAGATGCTCCAGCCGCTGGCCATCGCGGTCATTGGAGGCATTTTGATTTCGATGATTTTGTCGCTCGTGATCACTCCGGCGATGGAGTTTTTCATGACTCGGAGGAGCCAAGCGGCAGTCGAGGCCTAGGCACAAGGGATTATTCGGGAGGGAAGAGATATCCGATAGAAGGTCCAAGTTCATCAGGTCCAAATTCAGTAAGAAACGAGGAGGAATATATGTCACGGCGACGTTCGGTAGGATTGTTGTGCTGGGCCTGCATTCTCGCTTCATCGCTGCTTGTTATCTTTACGGGCGCAGCGTCGGCTCAGGATTACAAGCTGCTGAGGAGAATTCCGGTGGGAGGCGAAGGGGGATGGGACTATCTGCGGGTGGATCCGGACGCCCATCGCATCTATGTGTCGCGCGGGGACCACATGATGGTGGTCGATGAGGTCAGCGGCAAGGTCATCGGCGACATACCTAACACCAAGGGCATTCACGGCACGGCCATCGCGGATACTTTGGGCAAGGGCTACACCAGCAACGGACAGGCGGGCACGGTAACCGTGTTCGATCTGAAGACGCTCAAACCGATCTCCGACATAAAGACCACCGGGGATAACCCGGACTCGATTATTTACGATCCCGCGACCAAGCGGGTATTCACCATGAACGGCCGGAGCAGTAACTCGACCGTGATCGACGCCACGACGGACAAAGTGGTCGGCACGGTGGATCTCGGCGGGAAGCCGGAGGAGCCGGCGCTGGATGGCCGCGGCAACATGTTCGTAAACCTGGAAGACAAGAGTTCGATTATGGAGTTCGATACGAAGACTCTTGCGGTGAAGGGCACCTGGCCGCTTGCGCCGTGCGACGGGCCTTCCGCTCTGGCTGCGGACACGAAGAACCATCGCCTGTTTGCCGCTTGCGACAAGATGATCGCGGTGGTGAATACGGATAACGGCAAGGTGGTGGCAACGCCCGCGATCGCCGGAGATCCGGACGGCGACGGCTTCGATCCAGGGACAGGGCTCGTCTTCGCCTCGGTCCGCGAGGGATTGCTGACCGTCATTCATGAAGACTCGCCGGATAAGTACAGCATCGTGGGGAACGTCAACACGCAAGCCGGCGCCCGCACGATGACTGTCGATCCGAAGACGCATCACGTCTTCACCGTAACGGCGGACTTCAAACCCGCGGCGCCGGCGACTCCGGACAATCCCCGTCCGCGGCCGCAGCCGATTGCCGACTCGTTTGTGATTTTGGAGCTGGGGCCGCAGTAGTTTCATTCGGCGGGAATTGCGGGCATGGCTCCCGCGGGCGCAACGAAATGGAGCGCCGCGGGAGCCAACACGCCGGTCAAATTGCGATCAGCCGCGGGCCTATACCTGTATACCAACTTTGCTGTATCCCACAAGAAATGAAGAACTTCGCAGTATTCCCAGGTGTATCCTTAAGGAAAGTAGGAGGAGGCCATGCGGAATATACGCGGAGCGTTACTGGGAATGGCGGGAATTTTATTGGGTTTTGCTCCGGGAATTCGCGCCGACAGCTTGCAACTAAAAACCGGGAATTTCGTGCAAGGCAAATATCTAGGCGGCACTGAGCGGGCCGTGCAGTTTGAGGTGAACGGGAAGGTTCAGATGTACGATATCAATCAGATTCTTTCGATCAGCTTTGCCGCAGCATCCGCCGACGGCGGTATGCCCTCGAACAGCGCCGAAGCGAAGCCGAGTAGCCACGCTGAGTTTCATTCGGTGGCGAAGAAGAGTTCTGAGCTGGGCGACACAGCTTGGGGCCAGACAAAGGCAAACCCGGCCGAAGTTCGCGTCCAACAGATCACATGGCAGATCACGCGGCAAATCACGCGGGAAAAAGAACGGAGCGGCAGCGAGCTGAGGCAGCTGGAGCAATCTTTCGGACCGGATTGCGCGGTGACGCCGGGGAATCCCGATGCGAAGAGACGCAGTTCGCCAGAGGGCATACGAGTGGCACGGATCCCGCAGCGAATCGACGTCTTGCCCGATTAGGAGGGGAGCCCAGCTTTTGTTCCCGCAACGGGCTTGTACATCGTGCACCCGGCCTTGTACATCGTGAACTTCTGCCAAGATCGCTCGCTATCCCTGAATCCAGCCTGTGGATTCCCATGTACTCATGCGCACGGGCATCCAGAATTTTCTTGCGCGCCCATTGACGCGTGCGTAAGATACCGCACGTTTAAGGAAACGAGTGAATGCCGAAGGAGAAGCCCAAAGTCAACATCGGCGAAGTTATCCGAAGCTATCGCGGCCAGCGAGGATTATCGCAGGGCGATATCGAGCGCCGCACGGGACTTCTCCGCTGCTATCTCTCGCGCGTGGAAAACGGTCACACCGTACCTTCCCTGGAAACCCTGGCCAAGATCGCTGAAGCGATGGATATCAGCCTGGCCGATTTTTTCCCCGGAACAGAAACGGCGCACGACCGCGATACGCAGAAAATGCTGGGCGAGCTCTCCGAAGATGAGATTCGGTTTCTATCGGAGATCAAGCGTTACAGCACGAGCTTATCGGACGGGGATAAGCGCCTCGTCCTGGCCATGATTCGGAAGATGGCAAGCCTGATTCCTCCTCCCACACGCAAGCCCGCCGTGCGTCGTACCGCGTTTTAATCGAAAAAGCGTTTTCGACCAAGCCCGGAAGCCGGAGCTATGGCTTTGCGTCGGGGATTAGGCGTCTTCAGGGCTGGGGCGCGGAGTAGTGGACTTGGCGGGGCGAAAAATGCTTTCGATGAATTCTCCGAGGGTGTCGCCGAATTGGCCCCAGAGACGGCCCTTGAGCGAGGCGTAGTTCTGGGCGCCGCTGAAGAGATCGCCGATGAGGGAGCGAAAGGTCGCGCTGCGATCCATAAACTGAATCATGCGGGTGGTGACGGCGCTTCCCAAGAAGTGTCCGTGATAGAAGCGGCGCGCGATTCGGGCAGCAATCTCGAGATCGGCGGAAAAGTCATGGCGTACGCGACGGGGGTAAGCTTCCGGCTGGCCGGAGATGAGGGATTGTGCGAGCAGTTCGCCGGAGCGCAAGGCGTAGTACAGGCCTTCGCCCGTAATGGGATCCACCCAGCCAGCGGCATCGCCGATGAGCGCCCAATTGCGGCCGGCGATGCGGCGCGAGGCCAGAGTGCGGGCGCGAGGCGAAGGGAGCACGTGACTATAGAAGCGCGCAGCGCAGACGGAAATGCGCTCTTCGCGCAAGAATTCCGCGAGATATCCGTGCAGCTCGCGGCTTGCATGGCGGGCCATGTTGCCACAGATGCCGACGGAAAGATGGTCAGGACGCGGGAAAGACCAGATGTATCCCTGCAAGCCGCGAACGAATTTCACTTGAATGGCGTCGGCGCAGGAGGGAACGAAATAACCGATGGTAATCTCAAGGTCCTCGGGGGCGAAGGGGCGAGTGCAGGGAAAGAATGCGTTGCGCGCACCCGATGCCAGGATCAAGAAATCCGTTTTATGAGTGACGCCTTCGGCGGCGAAGGAAGGCGATTTCCCGGCGAAATCCACCGAGCGAACATGAGAACGGACGATACGGCATCCGGCGCTCGCCGCCCGCTCGAGCAACAGCCCATTCAAAACGGCGCGAGAGTAGATAACGATCGGATGATCCAGAGACAAGTGGGCGCGATCGCCGTTGCCGGAGATCAAATCGACGCGGTGAATCGATTTCTTAGGGTAGGGACCATCGAGTAAAAAGGGATAGCTGCGCAGGGCCTTATGGGTAAGACCGCCGCCGCAGGGCTTTTCCCAGGCGAGGTGCTCGTCGTAGACGGTGACCTCAAAACCCGCCGACGCGAGCCGCTCCGCGCAGAGCGCCCCGGACGGGCCTCCGCCCACGATGGCAACGCGCTGCGCGGTCATGAATTCAGCCGCTTTTCGCGCCTTGGCTCGGACGGCGATGGATCGCTGGCGAGATCGATTGGAATGAACACGGCTTGCGATGCGCCTACCGGCGATCCCTCTGTGAGCGAATCATTTATAAGCAAATGACGAGCAACCAGGGCAAAGTATATCACCGAAGGCTGAAGCCGGCCGGGACGCAGCGAACCGTGTAGTCGTACGTGCAACAGGGGCGCATGTTAATATTTTGTATCTAGTCTACTGTCACGGTGGGACAAGGATGGGGCGCATCGTTTCGCAGGAAGAATTGAGCGCGCTCGTCGGCCGCGCCAAGCGCGGCTCGCGGAGAGTTGTGTTTACCAACGGTTGCTTCGACTTGCTGCATCCGGGGCACATCCGTACGCTGGAAGAGGCGCGCTCGCTCGGCGACGTCCTGGTGGTGGGATTGAACCGCGACGCCGGCGTGCGTAAGGCGAAGGGCGATACGCGTCCTGTGTTCGGTGAAGACGAGCGGGCCGAATTGCTGGCGGCGCTCGAGGCGGTCGATTTCGTGGTTCTATTCGGCGAACCCACGCCACGCGAGCTGATTGCGCAGTTGCTTCCGGACGTGCTGGTCAAGGGCGCCGATTGGGGCTCAACTGAGATTGTTGGCCGTGAAGAGGTAGAGGCGGCCGGCGGGCGCGTAGTTTCGATACCCCTGGAAGCGGGGTATTCCACGAGCGGTATTCTCGAGAAGATCCGCAAGCTCTCCCAAGAGCTCCCCAACCCGGCGCCGGGCTAATGCTTTTCCCGGCAGTCACCGAGCTTCTCGGCCATTTGGCGCGCCTTCCCGCGCTGGACGACGCCTTTGAAGGGCTTCGGCAAGGCTCGCCCGCGGAGGAAGTGGCGGGATTAACGCGTTCCGCGAAAGCGCTGGTGACGGCGCTGGCGGCGACAGAACTGCGCACGCCGGCGCTGGTGCTGGTTGAGGACGAGCGGCGCGCCGATTTTTTCCTCGAGGCGCTGCAATTTTTCTATCGCACGCTCAACGGCAGTTCCGCCGCGCCCGTCTTATTGCTCCCCGCGCTCGATACATTGCCGGGATTGGGCGCGGGCCCGCACCCGGACATTCTAGAGGTACGCGCTTCGACGCTTTCTCGTTTCGTGAGCGGCCAATGTTCGGTGGTGGTGGCGCCGGTGGAGGCCACGCTGCTCAGTTTTGCCGCGCCGCACTTTTATGAATCGTTGTCTCTCACGCTCGCACGCGACGCGGAAATTTCGCTGGGAGATGTGCTCGGGCATCTTTCGAAAACGGGATACATCCGCACGGAACTGGTGGAGATGGAGGGCCAGTTCAGCGTGCGAGGCGGAATACTCGATGTGTTTCCGGCGGAAGGGGCAAAACCCGTGCGCATCGAGCTCCTGGGAGATACGGTGGAATCTCTGAGGGAATTCGATCCGGAGACGCAGCGCTCGACCGGGCCTGTCCGCCGCGTGGTGTTGCCGCCATTGACGGAATTTCCGTTAGGAGTGGACGGGCGTGATGGGGGGCATTCCGACTCATCGTTTTCCCGAGCGGAGGGCGCGGAAACCGCCGGGGCGCGACTCGTAAGCTTGTTTGATCTGCGCGAGGGCACGCTGGTCGTGCTCGATGAGCCGGAGGAAGTTGCGCAAAGAGCGGCGAAATCACGGGATCGGCTTATGGCCGATCGCGCTTCGCTCGACCGAGAAGATGCCGCGATTCCCTTGGTTTTGCCGGAGGACCGGTGGAAAAAAGCTCTGGATGACCGGCAGAGGTTGAGCCTGGAGGAACTGGCGCTGCGCCGGGGCGAAAGCGAGCCGCGCACGCTCAAAGTGCAGCCGACATCGCGATACCACGGGCAGATTCAGGCGTTTTTAGGGGAGATTCGCGGCCGGCTGAGCGCAGGGGAGGAAGTGCTGATCGCCGCGGCCAGCTCCGGGGAGGTCGAGCGACTGGCGGACCTTTGCCGCGAGTATGACGTCCCTTATCGGCTGGGAGAACTCGAGCAGAGCGCCACGGGCGTGCGACTGGTGGAGGAAGTCACGTCGGGGAGCGCTGCGGCCGCGGTTTTGCTTCGGGCGCCTCTGACAGAAGGGTTTGTAATCCCGGAAGCGAAGCTGGCGTTCTACGGCACGGGAGACCTATTCGAGACCGTACCGGTGCACGAACGACCGCGCGCGCGTCCGAAGACTGCGGCATTTTCCAGCGACTTCAGCGAGCTCAAGCCCGGCGATTACGTGGTGCACGTGGACCACGGAATCGGCCAGTTCGAGGGCTTGCAAACCATCGAAACCGACGGCCGCCGCGGCGAGTTCATGCGCTTGCAATATGCAGACGAAGCGCGGCTCTATATTCCGCTGGAACGCATGGACCTGGTGCAGAGCTATCGCTCGCTGGAGGGCGCGAAGCCGCAACTGGATCGGCTGGGCGGGACCGCCTGGGTCGCGCGCAAAACCCGCGTGCGGAAATCGCTGACGGACCTTGCGGACAAATTGCTGGAGCTGTACGCGGAGCGAAAGACGACGGCGGGGCTGGCCTTTCCGCCCGACGTGCCCTGGCAGCGCGAATTCGAGGACGCCTTTGAATTTTCAGAAACGCCCGATCAGGCAACGGCCATCGCCGACATCAAGCGCGACATGGAAGCTTCCGCGCCGATGGACCGATTGCTTTGCGGCGACGTGGGATACGGGAAAACGGAGGTTGCCATGCGCGCCGCTTTCAAAGCCGTGGCTAATTCGAAACAGGTGGCCGTGCTGGCGCCCACGACGGTTTTGGTCTTTCAGCACTACGAGACATTTCGGCGGCGCATGGCCGCATTTCCCATGCGCATCGACATGCTGAGCCGGTTTCGCAGCACGCGGGAACAAAACGAGACCTTGGCGGCCGTTGAGGAAGGGAAGGTGGACATTCTAATCGGCACACACCGGCTGCTTTCCCGCGACGTCCGTTTTCACGATCTGGGATTGCTGATTGTCGATGAGGAGCAGCGCTTTGGCGTGACGCACAAAGAACGGCTGAAGGAGATGAGCCGGAACGTAGATGTGCTCACGATGACCGCGACGCCCATTCCGCGCACGTTGAATATGTCGCTTGTGGGGCTGCGAGATATGTCGGTAATCGAGACGCCGCCGAAAGACCGGCTGGCGATTCAAACCGTGGTGGCGCCCTTCTCGGAATCGATCATCCGGCGGGCCATCGTGGAGGAACTGGAGCGGGGAGGGCAGGTCTTTTTTGTACATAACCGCGTGGAGTCGATCTACTCGGTGGCGGCAATGATTCAAAAGTTGGCGCCGAAGGCGCGCGTGGTGGTGGGACACGGCCAGATGGGCGAACACGAACTGGAAAAGGTGATGCTCAAGTTCGTTCGCGACGAGGCCGACGTGCTGGTCTCGACCACAATCATCGAAAACGGCCTGGATATACCGCGGGCCAATACGATCATCGTGAATCGAGCCGATCGCTTTGGTTTATCGGAGCTTTATCAGCTTCGCGGGCGCGTGGGACGGTCTAACCAGCGGGCCTATGCGTATCTGCTGATTCCCCCGGAGACCGCGCTGACTCCGCTGGCGCGGCGCAGGCTGGCGGCGCTGCGCGAATTCAGCGAGCTGGGCGCGGGTTTCCGCATCGCCGCCCTGGATCTGGAACTGCGCGGGGCCGGAAACCTGCTGGGCCGCGAGCAACACGGCCACATCGCCGCGATCGGATTCGATCTTTATACCCAGATGCTGGAGCGCGCGGTGGCCGCGAAGAAGGGGGAAGGAGAACAACCCGAGCTTCGAGCGACGCTGAATCTCGGCATGGACATTCGTATCCCGCCGGAGTACCTGCCCAGCGAAAGCTTGCGTTTGCGCACGTATAAGAGAATCGCGGAGACCCGCAACGAAGAGGAGAGAGAGACGCTGCGGCGGGAGCTCGAGGACCGCTTCGGTCCGGCGCCGCCTCCGATCGATAACCTGCTCGATTATGCCGTCTTGAAATCGCTATGCGAGAGGCTGCAAATCTCTTCCGTGGACCGCCGCGGGAATGAGGTTGCCATAAAGTTCCATCCGACGACATCGGTGCGCCCCGAAAGGCTGGTGCGCCTGGTCCGAAAGCAAAAGGGCACGAAACTGGACCCGAGCGGCGTCTTAACGGTCGCGCTGGAACGCGGTAGCAAGAGTATCGCCGAAGCCATCCGAAACGTATTGCTTCCGCTGGAAACGGGGAGCTAGAATGCCGAAGGGAGCAAAGCAGCATGTGGAAGAACATTTGTATTTGCGCGGGGATGATGGCCATATTCCCGGCGTTTTCATGCCTGGCACAGACGAAGCCCGTAGTCGTCGAAGAAGTGATCGCGCGCGTAAATAACGACGCCATAACGCGGGGCGACCTGGAGCGAGCGCGCGGCCAGATGCGGCAGGAAGCGCAGCAGGACTGCCCCAAGTGCACGCCAGACGAGATCAACCAAAGAGTTGCGGCGGAAGACAAGGACGTGCTGCGCGATCTGATCGACAATTCCTTGCTGGTGCAGGAAGGCAAGGATTCGGGCGTGAGCGTGGACGCCGACGTGGTGAAGCGCCTGGATGAGATTCGCATCCAGAACAATATCGCTTCGATGGAAGACCTCGAGGCGCAGATTGACAAGAGCGGAATGTCGTTCGAGGATTTCAAGAACAATATCCGAAACCAACTGCTTCAGCAGGAAGTGATCCGGCACGAGGTGGGGTCGAAAATTATCCTGTCCCACGAAGAGGTGCGCAAGTATTACGAGGAACATAAAGACCAGTTCGTGCGTCCCGAGCAGGTGACGCTGCGAGAGATCTTCGTAAGCACCGACGGGAAGGCGGACACGGAAATGCCGGCGTTGCGTAAGAAGGCCGATGGCCTGCTGCAGCGAGTGAAGAACGGCGAGGATTTCGGGGAACTGGCCAAGCATTTCTCCGACGGGAGCACGGCCAAGCAGGGAGGAGACCTGGGTAAATTCGAGCACGGGCAGCTTGCTCCGAACATTGAACAGGCCGTTTTTTCCCTGCAGCGAATGCAAACTACAGACGTAATCCCCACTAAGACGGGCTTTCTGATCCTGCAAGTGGGGGAGCATTACTCCGCCGGGGAGCAGCCGGAGGAGAAGGTGGACAACGAAATTCAGGACCAGCTCTACAATGAAAAATTGCGGCCGGCGTTGCGCGCCTATCTGGAAATGCTGCGGGAAGACAGCTACGTCGAAGTAAAGGCCGGATATTCGGATACGGCGGCTGTCGCCTCGAGCACGATCGATGAAGTTCCCGCAACGCCCGACGATAGCGATAAGACCAAGAAAAAGAAGAAACAGCAGCCGGGGACGCCCAGCGCGAAGAACGGTGAATGAAACCAGCCTACGTTTCCGATCTCACGGCCGATACGGCCATCACCTCTTTCTTTCTCGTTTGTGAAAAAGAAGTGCGTTCCACCCGCGAAGGAAAGCCCTTCCTACGCCTCGAGTTGAGCGATCGAAGCGGCACGATCGAGGCGCGGGTGTGGGACAACGCGGAAGGGGTGGCTACTCTCTTCCATCGAGACGACATCGTCAAGGTGCAGGCGCGGGTTGAGAATTACAAGACGCGCATGCAGCTTGTGGTGGAGAAACTGCGCCTCGCGGAACCCGCGGAAGTTGATTTGGGGGATTATTTTCCGCATACGGCCGAGGACATCGATCAGCTTTACATCCGACTTCGCGAACACGCGGCGGCGATCAAGAATCCTTGGCTGAGCCGCCTGGTATCCGGGGTTATCGAGGACCCCGCGATTTCTCCGCGGTTGAGGCGCGCGCCTGCCGCGAAGACGATGCACCACGCGTTTCTGGGCGGCCTGCTCGAGCATATCGTGAGCTTGTGCGATCTGTGCCGCCTGGCAGCGCAGCATTACCGCGAGCTGGATCTGGATCTTTTGATTACGGGGGCGATTCTGCACGACATTGGCAAGCTCGATGAGCTTTGCTACGAGCGCGCCATTCATTACACCGACGATGGCCAACTTCTGGGCCATATTATTCTGGGTCTCGAACAAGTGACCGAGCGAATGAATGCGATCGAGGGTTTTCCGCCCGATTACAAGACGCTGATCAAGCATTTGCTGATCAGCCACCACGGCCAATATGAATTTGGTTCGCCCAAACTGCCGATGTTTCGCGAAGCGCTGGCGCTGCATTATCTCGATGACCTGGACTCCAAAATGGGCGCGGCGCGCGCCGTTCTCCGCGCTAACGGAGGCGAAGCGGGCTGGACCGCATTTAGCGCGGCGCTGAATCGAAGACTGCTTCGCCTGGATCAATTTCGCGGGGCGGCCCCGAAGCCGGCCGCTTCGGCGCTTTCGGAGAATGAGCGCAAGCCCAGCGCGGAAGCAGAGCTCAATACGAAGCTGTTCCGTTAGAGAGACCGATTCGCATGTCCAACCCGGCTGCTCGAGGGATTCGCCGCTCCATCCTGGACCTCGCGCCGCTGGAGCTCGACTGCATGAACGCCTTGTGGCGGTTCGGCGAGGCGACCGTGCGGGATATTCATGCAGCGCTCGCAGCAACACGTCCGCGCGCATACACCACGATTATGACGATTCTCGATCGGCTGGCTCAGAAGGGCGTGGTCGAACGGCAGAAGGCCGGCAGGGCGTGGCTATATAAGCCCAATCTTTCGGCTGAGCAGGCACGTACCCATGCCGTGGCGCAACTCGTGGAGGGATTTTTTCACGGTTCGACCGAGGCATTGGCCTCGCATGTATCGAGCCTGCGCCCCGCGCAAGCGGATGCCGAGCGCGATCGAGAATCAGCCCTCGGCTCGAAAACCGGCGATTGACCGGCGGAAAATTCGAGTGGATAGGAATATGCAGCAGAGCTTTCGGATTCGCAACATCGAAATCGCACCGTCCACGGTGCTCGCGCCGATGGCCGGCGTTACGGACACGATTTTCCGGCGCATGATCCGGAGCCTCGGCGGATGCGGGCTGATCATGACGGAGTTTACGAGTGCCGAAGGCGTAACCCGGAATGCGAAGCGAACGCTCGGTTATCTATACTTTCAGCCCGACGAGCACCCCATCACGGCGCAGCTCTTTGGCGCGAATGCTCGCGTGATGGCCGACGCGGCGAAGCTGGTGGAGGACCTGGGATTCGATATGGTGGATATCAATTTGGGGTGTCCGGCAAAAAAAGTGGTGAAGTGCGGCGGTTCCGGATTATTACGAGATCTTCAGGGGCTCGAGGAGTTGCTGGGGCTGGTTCGGCGCGCCGTGCGCATTCCGCTTACAATCAAGACGCGGGCCGGCTGGGACGAGAAAAGCATTGTCGCCGTAGAGGTGGCTCGCATGGCGGAAGGGATCGGAGTGGAAGCGATTGCCGTGCACCCGAGAACGCGGGCGCAAGGCTATACCGGATTCGCGGATTGGAACCTGATTCGCGCAGTTAAGGACGCCGTTAAGATACCCGTAATCGGCAATGGCGACATTCGGACGCCCGAAGATGCCTTGCGCATGAGGCGCGAAACCGGATGCGACGCTGTAATGATTGGACGCGGGGCAAGCACGAATCCCTGGATCTTTCACCAGATGGAGCAATTTGCGGCAACGGGCCGATATGAAGAACCGACCGATGGCGACCGCTACGATTTGCTTTCGCGATATTTCCGCCATTTGAGCGATGCGGGATGGCCCGATGCGATTGGAAAGATGAAGCAGTTCGCGTGCTGGTTTACGCACGGGATTCGCAACGGCGCCGAACTCCGGCGGCAGGTGACAACAGCGCATTCAGCGCCGGAAATACTGGAACGCGTGGACGCTTTCTTCGCCGTTGAGCTTGCGGCCAGCGGGGCGCCATAGCCGTTCGATTCTTTGCCACTCCCCGGGATCACCGCCTCCCAGCTTCGCGAAAAACTGGAATCAGGCGCCGTTTAATAGCTGCTTATACGCTTCGCGTTTGGTCAAGCCGCGTTCGCGGGCGGCAAGTTTCAGGGCTGCTTTGCGATCGATTTCGCGCTCCCGCATGATTTGCTCGACGCGATCGCGCAGAGGAGCCGCGCAGAGTTCTCGAGGTTCTTCTTTCCCGGACGAAGGCGGGCCGACGAGAAGGGTGATTTCGCCGCGGACGGATTGGTGTTGTACGCGGACGAGTAGTTCAGCGAGATCGCCGCGCAGGAACTCCTCGTGTATTTTTGTGATTTCGCGGGCAATGACCGCCTGGCGGCGGCCAAGGTATTGGAGAGCATCGGACAAAGTTTGCAGAAGGCGATGGGGAGCCTCATAAAGGACTATGGTGCGGGTTTCGTTGGCAAGGCTCTGAAGCGCTTTGCGGCGAGCGACGGCACGGGAGGGGAGAAAGCCGACGAACAAGAACTCTTCCGACGGCAGCCCCGAGGCGGCCAGCGCGGCGATCACGGCCGAAGGACCCGGAATGGGGATGACGGGAATCTGGTGTTCGAGGCATAGCGCAATCAGGCGGTGGCCGGGATCGGAAATCACGGGCGTGCCCGCGTCACTCACCAAGACAATTTGCGCGCCTTCCTCGAGACGTCTCAGCAGTTCGTCCGCTCTGGAAGCTTCGTTATGCTGGTGATAGCTGAGGGTAGATTTGTGAATTCCATAGTGATTGAGGAGTTTGGCGGTATGCCGGGTGTCCTCGCAGGCGATCAGGTCCGCCTCGCCTAACAGGCGGAGCGCACGTACGGTAATATCTTCCAAATTTCCGATTGGCGTAGCCACCACAAAGAGGCAGCCTCTCTCGCGTGGCAATTTACCTGGCGCTTTGACGACGGAGTTTTCCATGCGCTCGCCAGTCTAGCATGGGCGCATTTGGCGGTTTCGCAGGTAACCCGGTATGGCGGGTGGTCCGATAACCGCTCGTCCGACAAGGGACAAGCTTGTGCTTCCGGTCATGTTAAAATCGTAGTTTATGGAGAAAAACCGACGTGCCGCTATACGAGTATAAATGTGAGAAGTGCGGCAAGCGCTTTGAAAAAATCGAGAAGCTGCAAGGACCGTACCTGAAGAAATGTCCAAGCTGCGGAAGTCGAGTGAAGCGGTTGATGTCAGCGCCGGCCATTCAGTTCAAGGGCAGCGGCTGGTATGTGACCGATTATGCTCGCGCGCCGAAGCCCGGGGCCGAAAAGACGGACGGCGGCGGCGCGGCTGAAAAATCCGACAGCAAGGCCGAGTCAAAGAGCGAGTCAAAAACGGAGTCCAAAACGGACTCCAAAACTGAGTCGAAAGCGGAGACGAAAACCGCATCCGATACCAAAGACAGGAAGAAAGGCGGTAAGGAAAAATAGTTTCGCTGGGTTAGAACTTGAGCCCGCGCAGGTAGGTGCGGAAGTCCTCGCCGAACTCGATATTTTGCAGCGCAATTTCCACGGTAGCTTTCAGGAAGCCGAGCTTATCGCCGGCATCGTAGGATTGCCCCTCATACTCTAATGCGAAGAGCCCCTGCTCCTGAGCCAGTAATCGCAATCCATCGGTGAGCTGAATTTCACCTCCGCTTCCCGGGGAGGTTCGCTCCAGGCAGTCGAAGACTTCCGGCGGCAGAACGTAGCGGCCGGTGACGGCCAGATTCGATGGAGCAGTTGCGGGACTGGGCTTTTCCACTAAATTATGGATGCGAAGCAAACGTTTGCCCCATCTGGATTCTTCATGGGGCTGCGCGTCAATAATGCCGTAAAGATTGGTGCGTTCCATGGGAACGGGCTCAACAGCGATGGTGCCGATGCCGGTCTCCTCGTAAACCTCCACGATCTGGCGGGTGGCGGGATAGGGTCCGGGAATGATTACGTCGCCGAGAAGCACGGCGAAAGGTTCATCGCCGACCAACTCTCGCGCGGTCAGCACAGCGTGGCCGAGTCCCAGGGGTTCCTTTTGGCGCGTATAGCTGAAGTGAACCATGTTGCTGATGGAGCGGACCATCTCGACCTGTTCGGTTTTCCCTTTGTTTTCAAGGAACCTTTCGAGCTCGGGCGAATTGTCAAAATGATCCTCAATGGCATTCTTGCCGCGGCCAGTTACGATGATGATGTTTTCGATGCCTGAAGCCAGGCACTCCTCGACGACATATTGAATCAGGGGCTTATCGACAACAGGAAGCATCTCCTTGGGCTGTGCTTTGGTGGCGGGCAAGAATCGGGTGCCAAGGCCAGCGGCTGGGAGAACGGCTTTGCGCACGCGGCGGCTCTTTTTCATCATGGGTCCGGAACCATTCCTGTGTAGAAGAGTTGAGGTCAAAAGGGATTTGTTAGACCGGCCAGGACGACCTCGCTTCTTCGATGAAGAGAAGACCGCTTACGGTCAGCGCCCCGGCCAGCGGGTGAGGCGAAGCCGTATGCTACCATACGGAAGCGCAAAGCACGCGAGATGGAATGACCACGCGTATCCTCGGCATTGAGTCCTCCTGCGACGAAACGGCGGCTGCCGTGGTTGCCGACGGGCAAGAAATCCTATCCAGCATCGTGGCCTCCCAAGTAGGCATACACCGAAAATACGGCGGCGTGGTGCCTGAACTCGCTTCGCGCGAGCACCTGCGGAGCATCGTGCCGGTGGTGCGCGAAGCCTTGGAGCGCGCCGGACTGAAGTTCAAGGATATCGACGCTATAGGAGTGACGTATGGACCGGGGCTGGTGGGCTCCTTGCTGGTGGGTTTGACCTACGGGAAAGTGTTGGCAAATGCTCTGGGCAAACCGCTGGTGGGGGTCAATCACCTGGAAGGACATGTTCGGGCGGTGTTTTTAGAGGCCTTTATAGGAGGCCAGAAACCGTCGTTGCCCGCGGTTTGTCTCATCGTTTCGGGTGGTCACACGGTACTCTACGAGGTAGCGGCGGCGGGACCTATGGAACCGTTCGCCGCGACGCCTCTGCGATATAGCAAAATCGGACAAACGCGCGACGATGCGGCCGGCGAAGCCTACGACAAAGTGGCTCGGCTACTGGGTTTGGGGTATCCCGGAGGACCTATCATCGATCGCCTGGCGGCTCATGGCGCCGAAACCGGGCGGACGCATGCGGAACAGATCGATTTTGGGGCGACAAAGATAAAAGGGAATCCCTACGATTTCAGCTTCAGTGGGATTAAGACGGCTGTGCTGTACTACATCCGGGCCCACCCCGAATTGCAGCCCGAGATCGAGGAGCGGCGAGGCGCTCTCAGCAGGGGTAAGCGCAAAGCGGATGAGTTGCTTCCGCTTTGCAGCGCGCAGACCTTGGGGCTTGTGGCCAGTTTTCAAAAGAGAGTCGTGACGGAATTGGTGAGGCGCACTCTGGAAGCAGCGGAGAAGAGCGCGGCCCAAAGCATTTTGGTCTCCGGAGGCGTGGCTGCGAATAGCGAGTTGCGCCATTCGTTCGGATGCGAAGCCAAGCGGCGAGGCTTCGAAGTGTTTTTCCCCAGCCGGGAGCTTTCCACCGACAATGCGGCGATGATTGCCGCCGCCGCCTATCCCAAACTGGTGGCTGGCCAGCTTGCCGACTTAAGTCTCAATGCCGAAGCTGTCTTGCCGCTGGCTTAATTCATGGCGATCAGTTTGGTTGGCCGGGCGATCCAAAACGGGAATAAATACAAAACGGGAATAGTAAAGAGAAGAGGAATTCGGCGGGACCGATTAACCAGCCCTTTAGGGAATCAATTTCAAACGCGACGGCAAATTTTAGTCGGCGGCGCTGGCTTCGTCACCTGTAGGAGGCATGCGCAAACGCGCCTTGGCCAACGACTTGACCAATGCGGTTTCCATGCTCTCAGTAGTGGCGTTGCGGGCGGTTGCAAGCTCGGTAACCAGAAGATATTTGGCACGTTCGAGCATTTTCTTTTCACGGAAGGACAGGGGCTTGGTGCGGCTCAGGGCGACGAGGCTTTTCAGAACTGCCGCCACTTCGATGAGCGAGCCTGTTCGCATGCGCTCGGAGTTTTCCTTGAAGCGGTGTTTCCAATCGTGATGCGAATTGAACTTGCCCTTTTCGAGATAGCCAAGAACTTTGGAGGCATCTCCATTTCGGATCACCGGACGAAGCCCGACTGCCTCCGCATTCGAACGCGGAACCATCACTTTGAGCGAGTTGGAAGTGATGCGCAGCATGTAATAGGTTTCGGTTCGTCCTTCGAGCATTCCGAAACTGATTTGTTCAATGATGCCGACGCCGTGATTTGGATACACTACCTTGTCACCGATTTTAAATTCCATGGCAGGAGTTCCCCCTAAAGCGAAGCACGATGCACCTATATTAGGCAATTCTTGTACTCGGAGTCAATATATTTCTCGTAGAATCAGGTATTTATGGCGGGATTGAGGCTGGATTATGGAACTAAAATTGCTGGTGGCGCGACAAAACTGCCGACCGGTATTGGAAGTCACACGGGGAATTTGAAGCATGCTTATTTTGGCGCTAGATACCAGTTCACGTGCGGGCAGTCTGGCCTTGCTGCGTGACACCACAATTTTGGCGAATCGGGTGAGTTCAGGGGATGAACCGTATTCGGTAAGCGTTCTCCGGGACACTAAGGAGTTGCTCGATGGGGCGCGCATCTCTCTCGAACAGATTGACTTATTTGCGATTGACGCGGGTCCTGGTTCCTTCACGGGTTTGCGGGTAGGCATGACAATGGTGAAAGGCTGGGCGGAGATTTGGGAAAAGCCGGCGGCGGCAGTGAGCGGACTCGAAGCCATGGCGGCCCAGGTTTCGCCACTGGTTGCTCCGGGTTCTCTGATCGCCGCCGTGATGGACGCGCGCCGGGGCCAGATTTTTGGAGGGGTCTTCCGGAGCGCGAACGATGGCTCGGGGATGCCCGATAGGATTGGAGAGGAGGTCGTGGCGACAGCCGATGAGTTCCTACAACTTTTGCGCTCACATTTGGCGGAAAGCGGGTTGAGCATTGCCTGCATCTCGCCGGAGTCGATCCGGCCCTCGATTGAAAGGCAGGGCGTTCCTCGCTGCAGGATCGAGATAGTCTCTAGCGTGCTGGCTCCCGTCATCGGCCAGATTGGATACGCGAAAGCGAGTCGAGGGGACGTGGTGGACGCGTTGCATCTTGATGCGAATTACATCCGGCGATCGGACGCGGAAATGAATTGGAAGGCCGGTTGAATTCGGGGCTGGCGCGCTCCGGTGGAATTCGTGCGATATGATCCGCGACGCAGGCACGAGTGACATAGAAAGCATTCGAGAGTTGTTGTGTGGTATTCCCGAGGCTGCCCGGTGGACTGGCGACGATTCCGCAGTTGCGTCGCAAGAGAGCCTCTTTTTTCGAGTGGCCGATTGCGACGGAAACATCCGTGGCGTAATCGTCTTTCGAACGATCGCAGACGAGGCGGAGATTCTCAATCTGGCTGTAGATGTAAGCCAACGGCGCCGGGGAATTGGTTCGCGCCTAATCAACGAGGCCGTAGCGGAATGCAAAGCGGCTGGCGTAAAGAAACTTTTTCTGGAAGTTCGGGAGTCCAATGAGGCAGCGCGAAGTTTTTACGCGAGAATGCGATTTAGGGAAGCCGGACGGCGCCGTGGATATTATCGGGAGCCTATCGAGGATGCGTTGGTGCTTTTTCGTGTCGTGGAATAGGTAATGAAAGCCCTTGTGACGCGGGCGGCCGTATGCTAACTTGCGAATATGTAAGACTTCGCACATTCAGGAGGCGCACGATGTCCTTGCTCCGGGAAGTTCGCGAACAACTGCTGACGGGCGACGCAGAATTCCGACACCTGGTTGAAGAGCATTCACGCTACGAAGCACAGCTCGAGCAACTCACCAAGAGCCCCTACCTGAGCGCCGAAGACATTCTTCTGGAAGCAGAGCTGAAGAAGCAGAAGCTGCGCGTTAAGGACGAGATGGAAAGGCTAGTAGCGCAGCGAACCAAGTCAGCGCACACCCACTGATACGCAGTTCGCGGCGATCATCTGTCGTAGAATAAGACGATGCGATTGTGCGTAAATGGCGCACAAGTTTATGGCCTGGAATGGTCAAAGACGGCTACAAGTTTGTTCTCGCGCCCCTCTGCGCGGGGATAGCGGCGGCGGCGATCGGCTGGCATGTTACGGCGGCCATGCTATTGGTAGTTTGCGCCGGCATAGCTTTCTTTTTTCGTGATCCGGAGCGGCTTCCTCCCGCCGATCTTGGGGTTGTGGTTTCGCCGGCAGATGGCCGGATCATGGAAGTGACGGATGAAACTCTGCAGGGCCGCCCTGGGCGGCGGATCAGCATTTTCTTATCCATCTGGGATGTCCATGTGAACCGTTCGCCGATGGCTGGATGCTTAGGAAAAGTGGAATATCGGCCGGGCCGGTTTTACAATGCCATGCGATCACGGGCATCGGTGGACAACGAGCAAAACATCATTCATCTGCAAACCGAGCGTGGGGAGATGGTCTTCAAACAAATTGCCGGCGCGATCGCGCGACGCGTCGTTTGCTGGAAGGCTCCTGGCGACAAGGTAAAATTGGGGGAACGGATTGGGCTGATCCGATTCGGTTCACGTATGGATGTTTGGCTTCCGCAGGATGCTGAGATTCTGGCACGCCCTGGCCAGCATGTGGCGGGTGGGGTGAGCGTGCTGGCGCGATGGCAATGAAAGAACCCGACCAGCAGGAGTTCGGATTCAACGAGCCGCGGAACCACCGTTTGAGGCGCGGCGTTTACCTTCTGCCGAGCGCATTTACCATCGGCAATCTCCTATGTGGCTTTTATGCCGTGCTGGCGACGGTAAAGGGCGAGATTGTAGACCTGGACTATGCGGCAAGGGCGATCGGTTTCGCTATCGTATTTGACGCGTTCGATGGTTTTGTTGCGCGCGCCACTCACACGAATACCGAATTCGGCAAACAACTCGATTCTCTGGCCGACATGGTCAGCTTTGGAATTGCGCCCGCGATTTTGGCTTACACCTGGGGAGTACGCACGATAGCGCAGAGCGATATCAGCGAAGCGCGCCACATTTACGATTTGGCGTGGCTGGTGAGCCTGGCATTCGCGCTGTGCTGTGCCTGGCGCCTGGCGCGCTTCAACGTGCAGGGCATGGCGCCCGGCGGCCTGAAGTATTTTGTGGGCATGCCCTGCCCCGCCGCGGCGGGGATGATCGCCGCCGTGGTACATGCCTGGAAAGTACCGATCGAGGATTGGCGCTGGTCCGCCGCCTGGCTGATGCTGGTTCTGCTGGTGGCGGCGCTGATGGTGAGTACGATCCGCTTCTTTAGCTTCAAAGGGATTCCCTGGGGCAAACGGCAGCACTCCTTGATCATTGTCGCGGTAGGCCTGCTGGTATGGTCGATTGTGGTCTATTCAGAAATTGTGTTGCTGCTGATCGCGGCCACTTATACCGCCGCGGGTCTCACGATCCATTTAGTGCGTCTTGTTCGCCATCGACTCGTCTCCCGCACTGCCTGAACGATGCCCTTACCTGAGCACTCGGTGCGGGTGGGTATAGCCGGAGCAACGTCGCTACGCGGTAAGGACCTGAAGTATTGGCTGGAAGAGAGCGGCTTTCCCGCGAGCGAAATCAGACTTGTAGACGAGGACCTGGCTGCGGGAACGCTGACTGAAGTGGCTGGGGAACCCGCGATCGTCCAGCCTGTCAGTGAGAGCGGTTTCGAGGGGCTGCGGTTCGTATTTTTCACCGGTTCCGCGGCCTTCGCGGCGCAGCATGGTCCCGCGGCAGATCGGGCCGGAGCCGCGGTGATCGATATGACCGGAGGTTTTTGGGCCAGTCCTCGGGCACGACCGTGGATACCGCAACTGGACGCGCTGATCTCTCCGCCAGCGCCGGCTGCTTTGCCGAACGATCATTATCACATCTGGGTGGCGCCTTCGACTCCGGCGATCATCGCGTGTTCGCTGGCAGCGGCTTTTGCCGAGTTCTCCCCAACTCGGCTGGCAATTGTATTCTTTCAGCCTGTTTCCGAGCGGGGCGAGGCGGGCATAACCGAACTGGAAGGGCAAACGATCAATCTGCTCTCGTTCCAACCAATGCCGCAGAAGGTCTTCGATACCCAGGTGGCGTTTAATCTCTCTTCTCGTTGGGGCGCGGAGAGCGAAGAGAAGCTTGCGGATGCGCGGATAGCGGTGGCGCGCGAGGTACAACGATATCTTGGGGACCGCATCTCACTACCTGCCATGACGCTTCTGCAGGCGCCTGTTTTCTACGGACATGCCTTCGCGGCCTGGGCCGAATTCGATCGTCCGGCGACTGAAGAAGCGCTCACTGCCAGACTGACAAGTTTAGGATTCAAGGTGCTGGCGCCGGACGAAGCGAGTCCGTCGAACCTGGCGGCCGCGGGCGAGGCGCAGCCGATGATCACCAGCCCCGCGCGCGATGACAATGTTTCGCGCGGATATTGGTTTTGGGGCGCCGCGGACAACTTTCGTTTGGCCAGCGTAAATGCCACGCGGATTGCAGAGAGGCTGCTTGCGTCCTAGCGGAAGCTTTTCGACGGCAGCGATTCTTGCCGTGCTGGTGGCGGGCTTAACCGCCGGCGGCTGCGGCTACCACGTTGTCGGCCGGGCGAATACGCTTCCCACGGGAGCACACACGATTGCCGTACCGGCGTTCGCGAATCGAACCACGACGTATCGCATCGAGCAGATCCTGACGGAAGCGGTCGTTCACGAGTTCATCGCTCGCACGAACTATCGGGTCGTGCCTGACGCGAATGGCGCCGATCTTTTGCTTCACGGCGAAGTGACCAATCTCACCGCCGGCGCAGTGCTCTTTGATCCGACTACGGGCGCCGCGACGACCGTGGAGGTGACGGTGACCATCAGAGTCACGTTGGCGGATCGCGCAGGGAAAATCCTGTTTCAGAATAATGGTTTTGTGTTTCGCCAGCCCTATGAAATCTCGGAAGAGATTCCCTCGTTTTTTCAGGAGGAAGGCCCCGCTCTCGAACGCATGTCGAGAGATTTCGCGGCACAACTTGTGTCGGACATTCTCGAGAATTTCTGATGCCCACGATTTCCGCCGACTCCCTGATCGCAAAGTTAACGAAAAGCAAGTCAGGGCCATCGCTGCTGATTCTCGGTAAAGACGCTTATCTGCGGGACGCGTTCCGGGAGCAGGCGATCGAAAGATCGATCGATGCGGCGGCTCGAGAGTGGTCGATATCCCGCTTTTCAGCCGAGGAGGGCGAATTCGCGAGTGCGCTGGCGCAGGCGCGCACAGTGCCCATGCTGGCTCGCCGGCAGGTTGTGATCGTGCGCGAAGTCGAAGCACTCGAGCAGATGCCCGAGGAGAGACGAGAGGCTGAAACGCGGAACCTCGCGCGTTATTTTGCGGACCCGGCTCCTTTTACCGTCCTGATTCTGGAAGCCGGCGAGCTGGACCAGCGGACAAAATTCGCGAAAATGCTTCTGGAAAACGCTCTTGTACTGGCCGCGGAACTTCCGGAAGATCCGCGAGAGCGCGCGCGAACGGCCGCGAGGCTGGCAAGCCAAATGGCGCGCGACCGGAATGCCGCCATGGAAGACGATGCCGCGGAGGAACTGGCGGAACTCTGTAATTGCGATCTCGGCGCCATGCGGAGCGAAATCGACAAGCTGGCGACTTACGCGGGCGCGGGCCGGCCTATCCAAAGGGCGGATGTCGAAGAGTTGGTTGTTTCGGAGCGGAAGTATTCGGTTTGGGAATTGGCCGAGGTATTGGCCACGCGGCAGCGCGCGCGCGCGTTCCATTTCCTTGCGAATGTCTTGCAACAGGGAGAAGCGGCGCCGGCGCTAATCGGGGCGATGGCCTGGATGTTTCGAAAGCTCATCGAGGCACAAGGGTTGGATGCGCACACTTCGCCTTATCAAGCCGCGGGACGCCTCGGAATGCGCGCGGCGACAGCGGAGATAGCGCTCCGGCACGCGAGGAAAATCCCGCGGCGCCAGCTCGTGGAAGGTTTACGGGCGCTTTATGACGCAGATAGCAGGCTCAAAGGGGGCTCGAGGAACGATCGCGCGGTGATGGAGTTCGTCGTCGCTCAACTTACGGCTTTGCCGGCAAAAGAGGGGCCAGATGGGGATCGGCGAGAGCGCTCGGGACGTTGATCTAAGCGCGGGGCTGCGCCTTTAAGGCGTTACAGGCGACAGCAAGACGAGATTTATAGCGATTTGCCGTATTCTTGGCGAGGACGCCTTTGGCGACGGCACGATCAATGGAGGAAACGGTAGTCGAGAGCAGCTTGCCAGCGGCCGCGCCATCGCCCGAATTAATGGCACCGCGCAGCGATTTAATCATGGAGCGAACGCGAGTGCGGTTCGACCGGTTCACTGCTGAGCGCTTGAGCGATTGGGCGGCGCGCTTCAGAACCGATTTCTTGCGCTTTTTTACCTTCGTAGGTGTTCCCTGAGCCATCCACTGCTCCTTTTCGAGAAGCGAAGCGATAACGGTAGCCGACGGCCGAAACTTTGTCAAACGCAGAGGACCGCTTTCTTCCGGCAGGCGGCACTGGCGTTGGCGATTCTTTTCTTGACGGCTGCCGGTACGAATCTTGCCGCCGCTGAAAAAGTTCAGCAGCTCTCACCGCAAGGTTACGTCAACGATTTCGCCGGTGTGACAGATACGGACTCGCGCCAGAAGATTATGGCTCTGTGTGAAGAATTGGACCAAAAAGCGGATGCGCAGCTCACGGTGGTAACCATCCACACGCTTGAGGGCGATACGGCTCAGGATTTTGCTAACCGCCTCTTCGAGAAATGGGGCGTGGGGCCAAAAGGCAAGGATCGCGGCGTGATGGTGCTCGTCGCGGCAGACGATCACCAATACTGGACCGAAGTCGGATACGGGCTCGAATCTATTTTGCCGGATGGGAAAGTCGGCGGCTTCGGCCGCGACATGCTGCCGCTGCTCCGGCAGAGTCAATACGGGGCGGCGCTATTGCAGATCTCGTCTCAAATCGCCTCGACGATTGCCGAGGATCGGGGCATCACACTCACCCAGGAACCGCCCGGGAGTTCCCATCAGCCCGAGTCGCCAGAACCTTCCTTCCATGGAATCTCTCCGGCAGTGCTGAATTTGCTCATTTTGCTGCTGATTTTTGGCGGCTGGCGCTTTTTTGCTTTTCTTTTTGCTTTGGTAGGTTTATCGGGGTACCGACGCGGAACGGGGTATCGTGGAGGATCGTGGGGTGGCCCCATGGGCGGGTGGGGCGGCTATGGCGGAGGCGGTTCGGGCGGAGGTTTCGGCGGGTTCGGCGGAGGAGCGTCTGGAGGCGGCGGCGCTGGAGGAAGCTGGTAAAGCGAGGCGCGGATGGACAGAGAGAAGGAACTAAGCGAGCTCGTCAGGCGTCTGAAAGAAGCGGCGGGCGAAAATCTGGACGCGGTGGTTCTGTATGGCTCCGCGGCCGGCGCCGATTTTCAGGAACATTCGGATCTCAATGTTCTCTTTCTGCTTCACCGGCTGACGGGCGCGGATCTCGAGAGGCTACGGCCCGTCGGATTGTGGTGGTGGCGCAAGGGACATCCGGCGCCGCTCGTTTTTACACCCGAGGAGTTGCGAAATTCCGCCGACGTGTTTTCGATTGAGCTGCTGGATATCAAGGCGCGGCATCGGATGCTGGAAGGCGCGGATTTTCTGGCGGAACTGGAAGTGCCGATGGCTCAGCACAAATTACAGGTCGAGCGCGAATGGCGCGTCAATGTGATTCGGTTACGCCAGTCGTTCTTGCGCTGCCGGGGCCAGCGCTCCGAGCTTGCGGATCTGATGACCAGGTCCGCTTCGTCGTTTGGTACGCTTTTTCGGCACGGGCTGATTGCGCTGGGTCACGAAGCACCGAACTCGAATCGCGCCGCGGCCAATGAGCTAGCAAGGCTGTTGGCGTTGGACGCTGGGGCATTCCATCGCGTATGGGATGTTCGCGAGGGAAAAAGTGCAGGAGGAGAGACGAACCTGGAAAGCGTGTTTGGGGCATATTTGGATTTGGTTACCAAGGTTGCGGAAGAGATCGACCGCCGGCTGGCGGGTTGAACTAAGTGGGCCTTGCGGTTTTGAATTGATGGCAATATTTTGAAAAGGAAGCTTGCTTATCGCGTTGACGAGAAGAGGAGTGCATGAAGAGAGCATGGACTGCGGTAGTTTTACTGGGCGTTGTCGCCTTGGGGATCGGATCGCTGTACGTTGGCCGGCGCAATCAAATGGTGGTGAAGAGCCAGGCGGTTGCGGCTGCTTGGTCGCAAGTTGACGTGGTGTTGCAACGGCGCGCCGATTTGATCCCGAATCTGGTAGAGACGGTGAAGGGATATGCGGCACAGGAGCAGACCGTCTTCGGGGACATAGCAAAGGCGCGCTCCACACTGTTGAGCGCCCAAGGCCCGGCGGAACGAATTGCCGCGAACGGGCAGTTCGAGGGCGCGCTCGGGCGGCTGCTGGCGATCGCGGAGAATTATCCGCAGCTAAAATCGAACGAAAACTTTTTGCGCCTGCAGGACGAACTTGCGGGCGCCGAGAACCGGATCGCAGTGCAACGGCGCCGTTATAATGAAACATTGCAGGACTACAACACGTATATCGGTCTTTTTCCGAATAATGTTTTCGCCGGCTGGGCAGGCTTCAAACCAAACAATGCCTACTTTATCGCGAGCGAGAGCGGCCGGGAGGTGCCCAAAGTGGAGTTTCCAGGGCCGGCCACAAAATAGTGCCGGGCGCTAGCTCTTAAGTGGATTTGTGTTGTGAATACAAGACTTAAGGGAGCCTGGCTTGACCCGGCATAAGCATTCAGCTAGGCTGAAACAACTTCGGGTCGCCTATCGACTTGGAGGAGGTCTTGCCGCCGCGGCCATCTGAAGCATTGTTGGCCGCAAAGAATATGCGACGCACAGTACAGATTGCCGGGCAAGTAGAGAACCTTTTTGGCATTCTGGACGAGAATCTGAAACTCTTCGAGTCGGCACTTCATGTCACGACCTTCTTCCGTGACGATCAACTGACAGTCGAAGGCGACCCCGCTCACGTCGATCGGGCCATCCACATCCTGGATCAATATAACGATTTGGTGCGCGAAGGCCGGCGGATGGATAACGGCGCTGTGAAGGCGCTGCTCCGCGTGGCGGCGGAGGATCCGAAAACCAGCTTGCGACATATCCTAGAGCCCGGCCAGCCGGCGCATCCGCGCGTCTTTGGGAAGAAATCCATCACGCCGAAAAGCGCCAATCAGCGGCGCTACATGGAGGATATTGAGCATCACGACATGGTTTTTGCGGTCGGTCCGGGAGGCACGGGCAAGACATATCTGGCTGTGGCCATGGCTGTCTCCGCGCTATTGGCGAAGCAAGTAAATCGCATCATTTTGGCGCGACCTGCTGTCGAAGCCGGCGAGCGCCTTGGTTTTCTTCCCGGCACTCTCCAGCAAAAAATCGATCCCTACATGCGGCCGCTTTACGACGCGCTCTACGATCTCCTCGACACCGATAAGCTCGAGAGGTATCTCGATAAGGGAATCATCGAGGTTGCGCCACTCGCTTTCATGCGCGGGAGGACGCTAAACGATTCGTTCGTGATTCTGGATGAAGCCCAGAACACGACCAGCGAACAGATGAAGATGTTTCTGACCCGCCTGGGCTTCAATTCCAAGGCTGTAATCACGGGAGACATTACGCAAATCGATTTGCCAACCGGACGGCGTTCCGGCCTGATCGAAGCCATTGACGTAGTGGGGAAGATCGAAGGCATCGCTTTCGTTTACTTCAACGAACGCGATGTGGTGCGCCATAACCTGGTGCAGCAGATCATCAAGGCCTATGACGAATTCGCGGCCGCGCCCCCAGTAGCGCGCTCGATGACAGGTTCCAACGGGCCTGCGAACAATCCTAATCCGGCCGCTTCCGACGTAAACCGCTAGCTTGGTTCGGCAGGTATGATCTTGAATCGTCAGCGCCGCATGCAATTGGCCGTGCAACCGCTGGCCAAATTTTCCGAACGTGTGCGGCGCGAGCTGGGCTTCCCGGAAGAAAGCGTGACGATCTGTTTCGTGAGCGATCCGGCCATAGCTCGCATGAATCGCAGGTTTCGAGATAAACGGGGACCCACGGACGTGCTGTCGTTTCCTCTCCGGCGACCGAAGGGCCGCGGGGCACGTTCGCTTCGCGGCGCGAGGAGAACCAGCGCGAATGGTTATGTGGGGGACATTGTGATTTCGCCGGAAACAGCACGGCGATATGCGCGGCGGCATTCCCGCGGACTGGCTTCGGAGCTGCGGGTGCTGATCTTACATGGGATGATTCACCTGGCCGGTTACGACCATGAAGCCGACAACGGCGAAATGACGCGCCTAGAGCGGCGTCTTCGCCGACGGCTGGGCCTGGGCTGACCATGTCCATTTTCGGTTACACGTCAGGCGTGATCGGGCTTTGCGTGATTCTCGCTATATTTTCTTTTCTCGACCGCATCTACAGGCAATTGGGCCGCGTCTCCACGGGTACGCTGCGCGAACACAGCGAGGTTTTTGAATCCGAGATCGAGCCGCGTTTCCAATTGGATCGGCGGCGCGCGAGCCTGGGTTTCGCGATCCTCGCGCATCTCTCACTTGTGGCCGTGGCCGTGGAGACGGCACGGGGCGTGCTTCTATTGGTTCCCGCCATGTGGCAGGCGTCCGTGCAGTTAATCGTCTATCTCGTGGTGGAAGTGCTCGTTTGCATGCATTTCGTTCCAGAAATACTGATGGCGCGC
>Ga0207053_10021_pt1 | contig 36889 bp, 27 predicted proteins | sample Alteio_BWMinCont_59_FD_153290 | JGI IMG/M metagenome (GOLD analysis project Ga0207053, IMG submission 153290) | Enriched cells from forest soil in Barre Woods Harvard Forest LTER site, Petersham, Massachusetts, United States -... | ecosystem: Environmental > Terrestrial > Soil > Temperate forest >...
TCCAGCCGAAAAACAGATCCTTCTATCTCGGGGACCTCTTGTTTCTCTTCTGCTCATTCTTCTGGTCGCCGCGGCCGGCTGTAGTCACGACCCGAATGTCCGAAAGCAGAAGTATTACCAAAGCGGCTTGGCGTACATGAAACAAGGGAAGTTAAGCGAGGCCACGATTCAGTTTCGTAATGCGCTCCAGATCGACCCTCAGTATGCGGACGCGGAAACGATGCTCGGCAAAGCGGATATGGAGTTGAAGCTATATCCGGAGGCTTACAAGGAGTTGAAGGCGGCTGTCGATGCGAACGGAGGCAACCTTCCTGCGCGGAATTCATTGGGATCCCTGTATGTACTGGCCCGACAGTTTCCTGACGCGCAGGCGCAGGCGGAATACATTCTCCAACAGTCCCCTAAGGACGTGGACGCGCTGCTTTTGCTGGGGGTCAGTCTCGCGGGCCAGCGGCTATCTTCGCAATCGGAGGCTGAATTTCGTCGCGTGCTCGAATTGAATCCAGGGAACCTCCCTGCCCTCACCAACTTATCGATCTTAAAAATGCTGGCGAATCAGCCAGACGCCGCGGAATCTTTTCTGAAGGAGGCCGTCGAAAGAAACCCGAGCATGACCCAACCCTATCTCACGCTTGCGAACTTCTACATTAGAACGGGGCGAGCGACGGAAGCGGAACAGATATTTCCTAAAGCTTTGACTGCGACGCACGATGATGTGGAAGTCCTCCAGGCTCAGGCTCTGTATTACGAAAACCTCGGAAAATGGGATGATGCGGAAAACGTCGTTCGAAGGGTCCAGGCACTTCATTCTTCGGAGCAGAAGTATTGGGGTGTGCTCGCGGACTATTATGTTTTACGGGGCGACTGGCCCAAGGCGAAAGCCGAGCTCGAGCGGGTGGTGAGCGAACACAAGAAGGACGTGTTCAGCCAGCGAAAGTTAGTCGAAGCTTACATGGAAACGGGGGATACATCGGGGGCGGAAAAGCTGAATGAGGCCATCCTGCGGGCGAATCCGAAGGACGCCCTGTCGCATCTGGCGAAAGGGCGCTTGTACCTAAGCAAGGGCGACACCGCCAACGCGATTGTGGAGTTCAATAAGACAAAGCAATACGAGCCAAATCTACCTGCGCTGTATTTTTGGTATGCCCAGGCAAACCTAAAGCGCAACGAAGTCCAAGAGGCCAAACAGGCTTTGTCCGACGCGATCAAGTATGATCCGAACTTCCGCCAGGCGCGGCTCATGTTGGGAGAATTGCTGCTCAGGTCGGGCGCTCCGGACGCGGCGCTATCTCAAGCTCAGGAGATGGTCGCCAGACAACCGCGAGACACACAGGCAGTTATGATGATGGCCGACGCCTACATACTGAAGCAAGACTACGGTCAGGCCGAAAAAATGCTCAAGGCGATGGCGGATAAACTTCCGCAGTATGCAGTTCCGCACGAAGGCCTCGGTGTCATGGATATGGTGAACAATGATTTCTCAGGTGCGCAGCGTCAGTTCGAGCAAGCTTGGAACTTGCAGCCGAACTCGGAAGCAATTCTGAGCCAAGTGGTGCAAACATACGTGCAGCAGAAACAGCTTGCGGGAGCGTCTAAGTTTCTCGAAGGAGAGTTAGAAGGCCCAAACCCGAATAAAATGATCGTTAACAACCAGTTGGCGAGAATCTACGAGCTGCAGGGCCGTCATGCTGAGGCGATCACCCTTTGGAACAAGGTTTTGGCGGAGAACCCAGCAGCAAACGGGACTGCCATGGCATTAGCGACGGCTTATGCCCAGGGTGGAAAAGCAGATGAGGCGATCCAGGTTCTGAACAACGCTGTTGCGCACAACCCGCGAGATCCAAAGTTGCAACTGTTTTTGGGGAACCTGTTGGAGCAAACAGGCGATTGGAAGGACGCCCAGAAGGCTTATGAGCAGGCCCTGCAATTGGACAGCTCCGATCCGATGGCGCAGAACGATCTGGCATGGTTAATGGCGGAACACGATGAGGACATTGATGCGGCGCTGAAATTGGCGCAACAGGCCAAAGAAAAGGCGGCTAACGATGTAAACGTCACCGATACCATCGGATGGATTTATTACAAGAAGGCCAGCTACCAGGTGGCTCTCGCCTACCTGAGAGATTGCGCCGAGAAGTCTCCCCGGAATCCGACTTTCCAATACCATCTAGGAATGACCTATTTGCATCTGGGCGAAAGAGACCAGGCGCGAGCAGCCTTGCAGAAGTCCGTTCAGTTAGACGCACATTTCCAAGAAGCAGAGTCAGCGCGGCAGGCATTGAGCGGCCTGTAAAGCCCGTACTATGAAGGCCTTAGTAGTTCCCGCTAAGGACGCTAGCTAGGCGTCGCCCTGAAAATCTACTCAGTTCGCAACTCGCAACCTTGCCTTGATAAGGGCGACCAATCCCCAGAGCTTCACCCGTCTGGAATCATGTGTGCGGGACCGACTCGGCCCGCTGTCAATCGAGGAGATTCTCATTGGGATTAAAGAGAAATGTTCTTCTCTAGCCCAAGCCCCTCGATAGGCAGGTATCGTCCATATGTCCTTTGTTTTCAATAAGTGCAACTGGCTCATAAATTGCAAATTAGATTAAGCGTATGGATTCAAAACAAGGCCTTCGTTTGGCACAAGGGATGAGTCTGCCCTAGCTTTTTTTTCTAGATTTTATAAATAAATTGTTTACCCAGTTCGAGCAGGGGAGTGGCAGCAAATGGAGGAGACGGTGCCGGAAACATCGGTTTCAGCAGGAGACGACAGCGTGCGAAGAGGCCGCGTCTCGGCGATCGAGCGGCCGGGATTATCCTCAGAGTTAAATCTTGAGCACTACTGGCTCCTCCTGTGGCACCGAAAGTGGATCGCTCTCGGTATATTCGTCACTATTGCTCTGGGAACGGCAGCGATTTCATACCGATTACCTAATGTCTATACTTCAGAGACCCTAATCCTGGTAGACCCCCAAAAGGTTCCAGACAGTTACGTTAAGCCTACTGTGACAGGCGATGTACGCGACCGTCTCGGAACGCTCTCCCAGCAGATTCTGAGCGCCACGCGATTACAAACGGTCATTGACTCTTTTAATCTCTATTCAGAAGAAAAAGAAAAACTCGCGCGGGAAGAAATTATCAGCCGTATGCGCAAAGACATTGGCGTCAGCCTCGTAAGTGATTTCGGTGCAGGCCAAGGTCTTGAGGCTTTCAAAATATCTTATAGCGGCAAGGATCCACGCACCGTTGCAGAAGTTACCAATGAACTGGCGTCTCTCTTTATCGAGGAAAATCTAAAAGCGCGGGAGCAACAGGCGACAGGGACATCGGATTTCCTTGAGAATCAACTGGAGGAGACCAAGAAAGAACTGGAAGAGCAAGAGGCCAAACTGCGAGATTTCAAACTGAAGCACATCGGCGAGATGCCAGACCAACAGACCGCTACCTTGGGGATTTATGGCCAGCTCCAATCTCAATTGCGCTCAGAGGAGGAAGCTCTCGGCAGAGCGGAACAGCAGCGGAGCTATCTACAATCCCTTATGGCGCAGTCGGCGGCTCCTGTGGTGGATTTGGACCCGCCGAATCGAGCTTCGAGTACCCCGTCGAGTTCCCTAGAAGCTAAGTTAAGTGCGCTTCTGAGCCGTTACGGTGAAAACTATCCTGATGTGCAAAGGCTTAAGGACGAAATAGCGAAGTCCAAAGCACAAGTGGCTGCCCAGCCTGCTCCTGAGCCGGACTCGACGCCCACATCGACATCAACGCCGGTAGTCAACCCGATACTGAAATCCCAGTTATCCGCGGTCGACGCCGAGATTGCGAAACACAAGGCAGAACAAGAGCGCTTGACGCAGTTGGTCTCGGGCTACCGGGCAAAACTGGAAGCCGTCCCATTGAGAGAGCAGGAAGTTGCCGATTTGGAGCGCGATTATGACATCTCAAAAGAGCATTACGGCCAGCTCCTAGACAAAAAACTCTCTGCCGATACGGCTGCACAGTTGGAGGTTCGCCAGAAAGGGGAAAAGTTCACCATACTCGATCCGGCCCAAGTAGCCGAAAAGCCTTCCAGCCCCAATCGGATGCTGATTGACGTGGCCGGCGTCCTCGTAGGACTAGCTCTCGGTTTGAGTTCCACTTTCGTCATGGACTTCTTTGGAATGTCAATCACCTCAGTGGCGCAGCTCAACTCAGCAGCCGATATTCCGGTTCTCGGCGTTGTCCCAATTATTCGAACTCCTTTCGACCGGCAACGACGGAAACGCTGGATTCTTGCCGGCGGAGCTTCCGGGCTAACGGCTATCGTAGTTATCGGTACGTTCCTCCTTTACCACTATGGCCATTTTTAGCTATGACGGCGCGCAATTGGCCTCGTTGCCGCGAGATGAGACAAGAGGAGTAAATCCATGAGCCGGGTCTATGATGCATTGAAGCGAGCGGGGCAGTTTCCAGATTCTTCTGAGGGAGTTTCGTCGGCTCAAGCGAAGAACAGGCCCGATAGCCAGATGGTAGATATTACGGACGTCATTGCTCAGCGTCTGTCAAATGTCCCTGTCCGAGACGTACCCCACTCCCCGGAAGTTTCGGCGGACGTCATTGAACAAGCCCCAACCAGCGCTCCTCCCCAAAACGGTTTGCTCGGGACTGCGGTGAGTGTTGCTCTGAACAAGAAGGCGCGGATACTTCCGCACAGCATTGAGCCCCGTTTGGAGGAGTACTACCGAATTATTCGTACCAATATCCTGCAAGAGCAGTCAAAGAGGTCCTTTCGAAGTCTGCTCGTGGCCAGCCCAAGGCCTCGAGATGGCAAGACCTTGACTGTGCTCAATCTTGCGTTGACCTTCGCGATGATTCCATCGTTCAAAGTCCTGGTGGTCGATGGAGATCTCCGCAGGGGCAATTTGGGGGCAACGTTAGGACTGGAGGATTCGCTCGGTTTCAGCAATTTCGTTGAAAATGGAGCGAAATTAGAGGACGTCATACTTAAATGCGACGCGCTGCCAATGAAATTTATGATGCGAGGCACCGCCAAGCTTTCTCCTGCGGAAATGCTCCAATCGCCACTTTTGGGCAAGAAAATACGAAAATTGACCGAATATTTTGATCTCGTCCTAATTGATTCCCCCCCGGCGAGTATGTTCGCTGACGCAAAGCTGCTGGCCTCTGCTTGCGATGGCACCGTGTTGGTCACTCGTGCCTTCTCAACGACGGGTAAAGTTTTTGAGCGGGTATATAAGGACCTGCAGCCGTTCAGAATTATCGGCGCGGTATTAAATGGCGTCGTGGAGCCTGGATCATACCGACGATACCGCTACGGCTATGGTACGGACGGGATCAACAAATGATTAACGCCATGTCAATCGATGTAGAGGATTACTACCACGTTTCCTCTCTCGAAAAACAGATCGCGAAGAACGATTGGCCCTCCTTTCCAAGCAGGATCAGCCGCAACGTGGGCCGCGTGCTGGACCTTTTGGACAAAAGAGCTGTTCGAGCCACCTTTTTTGTATTGGGATGGGTAGCGGATCATCATCCGAGTATTGTCCGCGAAATTGTCCAAGCAGGACACGAGCTTGCTTGCCACAGTTACTGGCATCGATTGGTTTACGAAATGAGCCGGGAGGAATTTGTCCAGGACACCGTGCAGGCTAAGGCCGCAATCGAAGATGCATCGGGTGTGGAGGTGACCGGCTATCGGGCCCCATCTTATTCGATAACTATGGAGAGCGAATGGGCCCTGGAGATCTTGCTGGAATTGGGATTTCGCTATGATTCCAGCATCTTCCCCATCGAGCACGACCGTTACGGTTGGCGGGGAGCAAGCAGGTTTGCAACCCCCATTCTGCAGTCGGGAGACAAGGTCCTTTGGGAGTTTCCTCCAACGACTTACCCACTCTTTGGCAGAGCTGTTCCGGTAGCGGGTGGTGGATACCTTCGGATTCTTCCCTACAACTATATGAAATGGGCTTTGGATTACGTAAACCTCGAGGAGAAGCGCGAGGGCTGCGTGTATTTCCATCCATGGGAAATCGATCCAGAGCAACCACGCTTGCTGGACAGCGCCGTCGCGTGGTGGAGGCACAGCGTGGGAATCGCTGGGATGGAAGAAAAACTGGCCAGACTATTGGAAGATTTTGACTTCGCTCCGCTCAGTGAAGTTTTGCGCACCGTTTCGTGTGAGAGCGAGGGAACACAGGCCATGCCAATGGGGAAAGCGTAATAAAACAGGCAAATGCCATGTTTATCAATTTAAAACTTGTCCTTTGGCGCTCGGGCATCCACCAAAATCGCATGGCACAGGACATGCAGATGAATGAAGCGATTCTGAGCCGCATCATCAACGGGTATCGTGAGCCCACGCCTGAACAGCGAGCACAGATTGCAAGCTACTTGAATGCAGAGGAGCAGTGGCTTTTCGCTCGTGATCCCGAATTTATGAAAACGAGGAGGCAGAGTTCACCCGATGGCCTCTGAGCCACAATTCCAGGTTTTGAACTCGCTGGATCGTCGTATTGAGGTCCGCATGCTGGGACCAGGAGAGGAAGGCGAGTGGGATCGCTTTGTGCGTTGTTCTCCCTCGGGGACCTTCTTCCATCTCTGCGCATGGCAGACGGTAGTCGAAAAGATTTTGGGGCATAAATCTTTCCGCCTCGTCGCCCGGGATGAGCATGGCATCACCGGGGTCTTCCCCATCAGTTGGGTTCGAAACCGACTGTTTGGCGATTCACTCATTTCTCTTCCCTTAGCGGTATACGGCGGAATTTGCGCTGACGATCAGGATTCCTACTTTAGCCTGCTGAAGGCCGGGGGGGATTTGGCTAAGAGTTTGAAGGTGAACTACCTGGAGATGCGCAACCTGGCCGAGCCGTTTCCGTCCTCTCTTCCGGGACGAGATCTCTATGTAACGTTTTCGCTAGACCTCGCCCCAGGCCCAGAGAAGCTGCTTCGGGGCTTGCCTAGCGACACCCGTTACATGGTGCGGAAATCCCAGAAAGCGGGACTCGTTTGGGACGAAGATCTCAGTCGACAGGAGTTCTATGAAATTTATGCTCGCAGCGTCCATCGGCTGGGCACGCCCGTTTTTTCCAAAAGGCTGTTTGGGCAGTTGCAGAGCGAATTTCCGAAACAGTGTCGATTGTTTGGGGTCCGCAAAGGTAAAACAGCGATTGCCGGCGTCCTCTGTTTCTATTTCAAAGACCAAGTGATGCCCTACTACGGCGCCTCGCTTGCGGAATTTCACAAGGATTCTCCCAACAATTTCATGTATTGGAGCCTAATCGCTCAAAGCTGCCGCGAAGGCTATCGTTGGTTTGATTTCGGGAGGAGCAAACGAGGAACGGGGTCATTTGCCTTCAAATCTGGTTGGTCCATGCAGATGATTGATCTCCCTTATCGATATTGTCTAGTTCGCACCAAACAGGTCCCGCATTTGAGTGCTGCCGACTCAGTCTTCTCCCTTCCTGTGGCGTTGTGGAAGCGGCTTCCATTCTCCGTCACGAAAGTATTAGGGCCACAAGTTATCAAGTGGATTCCGTCTGTGTGAGGAAGTTACGTTGCCCGAGCTTCTCGCCTAATGACAGAAACCGACGTCGATGAGAATACTTTACCTTTGTCACCGCATACCGTACCCCCCCGATAAAGGGGAAAAAATCCGTGCCTTCCATGAGTTGAAGGCCATGGCGAAGAACTGCGAAGTAGATTTATTTACTCTGGCAGATCGTAAGGGAGACCTACGATATAAATCAGAGTTGGAGATATATTGCCGTACAGTTACGGTAGTGAAGTTGTCTCGGCCGCTCGCCGGTTTACGCGCGATTACCTCTGTTTTCGGTAGGGTGCCGCTGACGCTACCTTATTTCTACTCTGCTGATTTAGCTGCTAAAGTCCGCCGAGCGCTTTCCAAGCGCTCGTATGACCGAATTTTCGTTTACTCATCCTCAATGGCGCAGTACGTGCATCTAGAAGACAGAATACCGATCCTGATCGATCTGGTGGATGTGGACTCAGACAAATGGCTTCAATATTCGATGCGAAGTGCTTTTCCGCACTCGGTGATCTTTCGGCGAGAAGCAGACTGTCTCAGGCGTTACGAAAGGAAGATCAGCGAAAAGGCTTCCTGCGTGTTGCTGACAACCGAGCGCGAGGCGAGAGTGCTACGGCAGATTACCAGCTCAGCGAACGTGCGAGTGATTCCCAATGGTGTAGACGCGAACTATTTTGCGCCCGTGGCGACGCAAGCTCAGGCCGCGCACCCGACCGTCATTTTTACGGGATCAATGGATTACTTCCCTAACGTGGACGCGGTGGAATTCTTCGTGCGCCGTGTACTCCCATCCATTCGCAGAGCTGTACCGAATACGCAATTCTTGATTGTAGGAAGTCGTCCCACTCGAAGCGTTCGCCGCCTGGCCAAACTTCCTGGTGTCCAGGTTACCGGCTCAGTGCCGGATGTTCGACCTTACCTGGTTCAATCGCATGTGTTTGTGGCTCCCCTCCTCATCGCCTCGGGTACGCAGAACAAAATTCTCGAGGCCATGGCCATGGGTTTGCCGGTAATCGCCACGCCGCGGGCTATCCACGGTCTTCCCGCGATTCTGCACGATCCGGTTCAAGTTGCCGAGAGCACTCAAGAGTGGGTCGCAAAGACCTGTCACATCCTCAGAGATCCTTCTTTAGCGCAATCGCTGGGGGCCGCGGGTCGACAAAAGGTCGTCGATGAGTGCAGTTGGGAAAAGCACCTGAGCGGGTTGATTGATCTGATCCAAACCCCAGCAGCCCGAAAAGAGGCAGATGCCAATCGCGGCCCTCTGCCATGGCTAACGGGCCAGCGGGCAAGTTGAGGGAACAAGTGACCGAAACTTTCAAAATCGCCTCGGTTATGGGTGCCCGACCTCAGTTTGTAAAGGCAGCGATGGTAAGCCGGGCCTTCAGTGCCCAAAGTGGCGTGAAAGAAATCCTGGTGCACACGGGTCAGCACTACGACCGGGAAATGGACCAGGTGTTCTTTGAGGAACTGCGGATTCCTAAGCCTGCCTACAATCTCGGCGTCGGCTCCGGATCGCATGCGACCCAGACCGGCGAAATGATGCGCCGATTAGAGGAAGTCTTAGAAAGGGAAGCGCCCCGGCGAGTTCTCGTTTACGGAGATACGAACTCGACCCTGGCTGGCGTATTAGTTGCCGCCAAGCTCAAAATCCCCGTAGATCATGTGGAAGCCGGTTTGCGTAGCTTTAACAGAGCCATGCCAGAAGAGATTAACCGAGTTGTTGCCGACCATCTGGCTTCGCTCCTATTCTGTCCGACCGGAACTGCGGTCACTAATTTGGCGCACGAGGGACTTATTCAGGGCGTTCACCAAGTTGGTGATGTGATGTATGACGCGACACTGATGCTCGCGCAGGCAAGCCAATCTGTAGATCCTTTTCTGGAGAAAATGAAGGTCGCCCCCCGGGACTATTTGCTATTGACGCTGCATCGCGCCGAGAACACCGAACGAAAACAGGACTTCGATCGATTTTTCAACGGCCTGGGCAAATTAGGGCACCTGATTTTGTTCCCTGTTCATCCGCGTACGTCCGCGTTCATAAAAGCGCATGACATTACCTTACCCGCCAATGTGCGGACTCTTCCGCCAGTATCGTATTTGCAGATGCTGCAGCTTGAGAAAAATGCACTTGCGATTCTGACCGATTCCGGAGGGGTGCAGAAGGAAGCTTTTTTTCTGCAGGTCCCGTGTCTCACTCTGCGAAGAGAAACCGAGTGGGTGGAGACTATCGAGGCCGGCTGGAACCGGCTCGTGGGCCTCGACCCGGATGCTGTTGAAGAAGGGCTGAGAAAACATTTGGACGGCTCCGTTCGGTCCTCCTGCAACTGCTTCGGGAACGGTAAGGCGGCCGAGCGCATTGTGGAAATTGAGACGCAAATGGTTACTAGGGAGAGTTTCGATGAAAGCCGTGAAGCAAACGCCCCCAACGCCGATGGTCGTTCTGATGTTGCTGTCCAATGCCTACGACCCTGACCCGCGGGTCCGGCGGGAGGCGCTCGCATTGATCGCTATGGGTTGCCGGGTAAAGCTGCTCGCATGGGATCGCGACGGCAAGAGTCCTGCATCAGAATGCATGGAAGGGGTTGAAGTTGAACGTGTTTTTCTTCCATCGCGGCACGGTAGGGGCAACGCACAGGTTTTCTTTTACGCCTGGCTTTACCTGAAGATGCTGTGGAAAGCATGGCGATGCTCTTTTGACGTAGTTCATTGCCATGATCTGGATACGCTGCCCATCGGTTTTTTACTGGGAAAGCTGAAACGCAAGCCGATTGTCTACGACGCTCATGAAAGTTTCCCGGATATGCTGGAGGGAACGATCCATCCTTTTCTGAAAAACTCGCTCACTCGTCTGGAGAATTTTTTCATCCGGCGGATTAGCTTATTGATTACAGTTGGCGAAACCTTGCGCCGGTTCTTCGAGGAGAGAGGCGCGCGCCATTCCGTGGTCGTTGGCAATTGGAAACGCTTGGAAGAGTTTTCGCGCACCGCGGAGCAAAACCAGGAAGTGCGTCGCCAGCTGGGGATCCCGGACAACGCCACCACTCTGGTGTGTATTACGCAATTATTGAAGGGCAGAAAACTGGAGGAGCTGGTAGGGGCGTTGGACGCATGTCCCGATGTGTACTTGATCATCGGGGGCAAGGGCGCCCTGGAAGGATTGGTGCGGCAGTGGGCAGAAAAGAATCCCCGCATTCGATACACTGGCTTCGTTCGGGCCGAAGACATTCCCAGCTACACCTGCGCCGCGGATGTCGTGTATTACGGTTTCGATCCTGAAAATCCCAACGCGCGTTTCAGCGCCCCCAACAAACTCTTCGAAGCTTTGGCCGCCGGCAAGCCTCTAATCACAGGCGATTTTGGAGAAATCGGCGAGATCGTGCGCCGGCACTCTTGCGGCATCGTGCTGCCAGCCTACACCGCCGCGACGGTCCGCGAAGCCATCGAGGCTCTGGAGGATCGCCAAATATGGAGTGAATGCGCGCGCAATGCGGCGCTGCTTGGGCGAAAAGAGATGAATTGGACCAAAGGGGAAGAGATTCTTCGTCGCGAGTACTCCGCTCTGGCGCCGAGAACGGCATCTGCTGTACAGCAGAGTCAAAGCAGACGCGACGAGGTGCTGGACGCAATCAGTTCCGGGCCGCATCGCTAATGAGTATACGGATCATGCATATCGTGCCTAATTCCAGTAATTTGGGAGGTCTTGAAAGAGGACTCCTGAATCTATTGCACCGAATGGATGCCGACCGGTTTCAACACGTGGTGTGCGCAGTGGGAACTTTGGGTCCGATGGGAGATCTCCTCCCGTCTGATCGCGTGCCTGGGTTCTGTGTAAAGAAAATCGATACTAGATTGCGTCTTCAGATGGGCGCGCTGGCGCGGCGCATTCGTGAGGTGCGGCCGGACATCGTGCATTCCCGGAACTGGGGCGCGGTAGAGGCAGTAATAGCCGGTCGATGGTCCGGGTTTTGCGCTCTGGTCCACAGCGAGCACGGAATTGATCTCAGTGTTTCAGAATCAGAGCCCAGCCGCCGCCGCTGGCTTCGCCGGCTGGCATTTGAAATGGCTGACCGGGTTTTTTCGGTCTCCTATCAGCTCCGGGATCTCCACGCACAACGCACGGGCTTTCCGGCACGCAGAATTCAAGTTATCCATAATGGTGTGGATACGCAACGATTTTTCCCTAACCCTCATGCACGGGCACGCACGCGAAACGAGCTGGGAATCGCGGATGGGGAGTTTTGCGTCGGAGCAGTAGGGCGGATGGATTTAATAAAGGACTACCGGACGCTAATGCTAGCGACGGACATCTTTTCCCGATCTTGCGCCCGCTGGAAGCTGCTGATCGCGGGCGAAGGTCCCGATCTCCGGGCGCTCCAGGAATTCGCCTCTGCCCACCCGAATCTGGATGGCCGGGTTCAATTTTTGGGTGTCACCAGAGCAGTGCCCGAAATCCTAAATGCGATGGATCTCTACGTATTGCCTTCGATTTCGGAAGGGATCTCCAATTCTCTGCTGGAAGCTATGGCGACAGAACTGCCAGTAATAGCAACGGCCGCAGGAGGGAATACCGAGGTAATCGTTGATGGCAAGTCCGGCCTTTTGTTTCCCGTGCGTGACGTTAGGAAGTTGTCGGAACAACTGCTCCTCCTTCATGCCGACGTGGAGCTGCGCAACCGCTTTGGATGCGAGGCCCTCCTTCGGGTGAAGGAGCATTTTTCCCTGGATTCCATGGTTCAAAAATACGAGGAAATGTATGCAACGATCGCCCATCTCCGGTCCGCTAACGCTCAAACAGCCTGACATTCCGGACTCAAATTCGCTGAGCTTCTGCAGCGATGTCTCCCAGGGTGGGACCGATTCCGCGATAACGGAGGGCTCTGTTTCGGCGAAGCCACTGAAAGTGGGTTTGCTCATTGACTCCACCATTCAGCCGCGCTGGAGAGGCAAAATCATAGAAGACATTCTTTCCTCTTCGTTCGCCACGCTGACTTTGATCATAAAAAATGAGTGTGCTGAAGAGGCGAAAGAAAATTGGATTCGCAGAGCTTCCAACGTGATCCGGCAACGACAGCACTTCTTTTATAAGATCTATACGAGGCTGGACGATTTAATTTTCCGGACCGAACAGGACGCTTTTGCGAATGAGGACATACAGGCGTACATCTCTGGTTGCCCCGTGTTAAAGGTCAAACCGTTTCAAAAGGGTTTTTCAGATTATTTTTCCGAGCCTGAAATCGCTGCCATCCGTGACTACAAACTTGATGTAGCTTTGCGCTTTGGATTTCGTGTCCTGCGCGGGGATGCGCTGAAGATCGCGAAGTACGGAGTATGGTCATACCACCATGGAGACAACAATTCCTACCGTGGAGGCCCTCCGGGCTTTTGGGAGGTAATGGAGGGCAATCCGGGTACCGGCGCCATTCTGCAAATCTTGACGGAGGAACTGGACAACGGCAAGGTAATCTACAGGTCAATAGCTCCCACGGATAGCTGCTCGGTAAGGCGCAACAAAAACAACTACTATGGGCAGGCTACCGAATTTGTCAGTAGGAAGCTACGCCACCTGCATCAGCTCGGTCCGCAAGCAATTCAGGACGATCCGGCAGAGCCTGAGTGGAAGCCGTACAGTAGGCAGCTTTACAAAGCACCGTCGAACTGGGAAATGGCAAAGTGCTTGGGGGCGCTGGCCAAAAGATATCTGGCCTTCAAAAAGAGTCGCTGGTTGTCGCGCGAACAATGGATTCTTGCTTACAAGCTGAACAGCGACCCAACTGCTGTGGATGATACATACTACAAATTCAAGCAGCTGATTCCGCCAAAGGATCGCTTCTGGGCGGATCCGTTCCCCGTCAAAGACAACGGCAAATATTACATCTTTGTGGAGGAATATATTTACAAAACGCGCAAAGGCCATATTTCCGTTCTCGAGGTTGACAAAAAAGGAATCAGTGGCGGGCCTCGCAAGGTGCTGGAGGCGGGGCATCATCTATCCTATCCGTTCGTATTCTCATGGAATGGGAATCGCTACATGATTCCTGAGAGCGCTGCGGCTCGCTCCATAGAGCTTTACCGGTGCATTTCTTTTCCCGATCAATGGATGCGCGAAAAAGTCCTGATGGAAGATGTGTACGCCGTGGATACGACGGTCCGGCCGATCGGTGATCTATGGTGGATGTTCACGGCCCTAAAAGTCGCCGGAACACTCAACGTGTTCGAGTTGCACTTGTTTTATTCAGACACTCCCTTAGGGCCTTGGCAAGCTCATCAGCGTAATCCTGTAAAGACAGATATTCGATCACTACGGCCGGCAGGGAACCTTTTTTGCCGAAATGGCGATTTGTACCGGCCAGCACAAGATTGCTCGCATCTTTACGGATACGCCATCGCCATTAACCGGATCAACCGATTAGATACGCAGCACTTTGAGGAAGTGGAAATGTCGAGGATCTGGCCGAAGTGGGCGAAAAATATTGAGAGAACTCATACCATAAACAGCGCTGAAGGCCTGACGGTGATTGACGGTCTGATGCTAAGGCGCAAATATCGCGCCAACTGAGTATTAGAGACGGCTGCAGCTAACGAGGAAGCAACACAGCGAGAGGGCTTTCGAAAACATGTGCGGAATCTGCGGAATCTTTGAGCCTGGACTTGAGAGAGTGGTCGATCGGGCTGTCGTGAAAAGAATGTCCGATACGATTAGTCATCGTGGGCCAGACGACGACGGGTTCCATTGCGGATGGGGTATAGGTCTGGGCCATCGCCGTTTGAGCATCATTGATCTCGAGGGAGGCCATCAACCTCTTGCCAATGAAGATGAATCGATCTGGGTTGTGTTCAACGGAGAAATTTACAATTTTGAAGAGCTAAACCAGCGGTATCTCCAGACGGGGCACCAATTCCGCACTCGCTCCGATACCGAAACGATCGTACACCTCTATGAGGAACTGGGCGAAGCGTGCTTCGCGGAGATGCGGGGCATGTTTGCGATCGCCCTGTGGGACGGGAGGCAAAAAAAGTTGTTGCTAGCGCGAGACCGGATCGGGAAAAAACCTCTTTTTTATTCCTGGGACGGCCGGCGCCTCGTGTTCGCGTCCGAGATGAAGGCCCTGTGGCCAGCTGGGGGCATCTCACGCGAGATGGATCTGGAGGCTTTTTGCGATTATTTTTCTTTTGGGTACGTTCCCGCTCCCAAGACCATCTATCGCCAGGTTCGCAAGTTGCGCGCCGCACATTACATGGTGGTAGAAGGTTCCCAGATTCGCGAAGTCCCTTATTGGGATCTCCGGTTTGACCAGCCGCAACAGTTGTCCGAATCCGAATGGTCCGAGCGTTTTTTGGAAGAATACCGATGGGCGGTGAAGTCGCGGTTGATCAGCGATGTGCCTCTGGGCGCTTTTCTGAGCGGGGGCGTGGACTCCTCTTCCGTGGTAGCCCTTATGAATGAGTGTCAGCGGCCCGTCACAACTTGCTCCATTGGGTTTACGGAAGAGAGTTATAACGAGGCAGCCGACGCTAGAGCTTTCGCCACTTCTTTGGGAGCCAATCATTTCGAGCACATTGTGCAGCCGCACGCCTTGAGTCTCATCGAGAAGCTCGCCTGGCACTATGATGAGCCTTTTGCGGACTCCTCAGCGATTCCCACCTTTTACGTCTCTCAAATTGCGCGCCAGCACGTGACGGTCGCGCTCTCCGGGGACGGTGGCGATGAGAATTTTGCCGGATACCGGCGCTACAAGTTTGATCAGTTTGAAAATCGGTTGCGGTCATTCGTGCCCGGCCCGGTGCGCCGCACGGTTTTCGGTCCGTTAGGGCGCTACTATCCAAAGCTCGGGTGGGCCCCCCGAGTCTTCCGGGCCAAATCCACGTTTCAAAGTTTGGCCCGCTCACCTCTGGAAGGCTACTTCAATTCAATGACCTGCTACTGTCCTCCGGATATGAAGGGGAGGCTGCTGGGCCCTGACGTTTTGCGGACGCTGAACGGATATGATTCGATCGATGTGCTCCGTTATCACTATGACCGGGCCAACACGAATGATCCTCTTTCGCGCATTCAGTACGTCGATATCAAAACCTATTTGACAGACGACATTTGTGTGAAGGTGGACCGGGCGAGCATGGCCAATTCCTTGGAAGTGCGCTCGCCATTGCTGGACCATAAGCTGATGGAACTCGTCGCCCAAATGCCTTCCGACATCAAGCTTAATAACGGGCAGGGCAAATACATTTTCAAGAGGGCGCTGCGAACGGTGTTGCCGGAAAGTATTCTCGCCCGGCCAAAGCAAGGGTTTGCACTTCCAGTCGCGGAATGGTTCCGAGGAGAGCTCCGTGAATTTGCCCATAGAGCTCTATTCCAGGCCCGGGATGAACTGTTGAATGGTGCCTTTTTGATGCGTTGCTGGAACCAGCACCAGCGCGGTCAGCGGGATTGGTCGCCACTGCTCTGGAGTGCTCTGATGTTCAGAACCTGGCAAGAGGTCTCGAGTACGGCATGAGCGGAATTTGCGCAGTGTGGCGCAGAGAAAACCCCGAACGGATTACGGGAACGCTGGCTAGGGTTAGCAGCGGTCTTTCGTTGGTTCCGGAAGAGAGGCTGGAACAGCAGACGGACTGCGAAGCCGGCGTGGGGGTTTCTGCCCGCTTCGACACGCAACAACTCTACCAAGATCCACGGGTCCTAATCGCCTGCGATGCGGAACTCTATAACGAGAACGAGTTGCGGCAATGGTCCGCTGGCAACGAGCATTCTGCCGGCGGCGGAACCACGGCCGCTCTTCTGGCTAAGCTTTATATGCGATTCGGCTGTGATTTCGTTGAAAAGCTCCGGGGAGCTTTCTCGGTGATTCTCTGGGACCGGCAGGAGAGGAGATTACTGGCGGCGATCGATGATTTTGGCATCAATCGCCTCGTCTACTTCCAGAATGACAGCGTCTTGTTGGTGGCCTCTCGCATCGATGCTCTGATCGGATCCGGCGAGATTGCTGCGGAAGTGAATCAACGAGCCATTGCGAACGTACTGAACTTCAGCGTCAATCTGGGTCCGGAGACAGCTTTTAGTAACGTGCAGCGGCTGTTACCTGGGAACGTGCTGGTAGCGTCGGAGAGCCAGACACGCGTGAAGAGATATTGGGATATGCGGTACGGCCTCGAAGGCGGTTCGAATGAAGACCGTCTGAGCCAGGAACTGGAATCTCTGGTGGAGCGGTCTGTGGCCGCATATTGCAAGGATGAATCGTTTAGCTGCTTAGGGGCTTTCTTGAGCGGGGGGACCGATAGCAGCACTGTTGTGGGAATGATGGCCCGGATGGAGCGTGGACCCGTCAAAGCGTTCTCGATCGGGTACCGCGAGCAATCATTTAATGAGTTGGAGTATGCCGAGATTGCGGCAAGGAAATTCAAGGCGGACCATCACACTCATCTGGTTGGACCCGAAGAATGCGTGAAAGCATTACCTCAGATGGTCCGTTTTTTCGACGAACCATTCGCCAATTCCTCCGCCATCTCGACCTACTTTTGTGCGCGGCTCGCCGCTGACAATGGAGTGAAAATTCTACTCGCAGGAGATGGTGGCGACGAATTATTTGGAGGAAATGAGAGATACGCGACCGACAAGGTCTTTGAGTTATATCAATCCATCCCGCACGTCGTGCGAAAAGGGTTGATCGAACCCGCTCTTTCTGTACTACCGTTCAAGAACGGTCTGGTGGGAAAGGCCCGAAGGTATATTCAGCGTTCCAACCTTCCGAGCCCAGAAAGGTGTTTATCCTATCAGTTCCTTTGCGCCCATTCTCCAGCAGATATCTTTGAAAGAGATTTTTTGGAGGAGCTAGAACCTTATTCTGTTCTCGAGATCCCCACGCGCTATTACTTGCAAGCACCCGCGCGCGACCATTTGGATCGCTTGTTGTACCTCGATGTAAAAATCACCTTGGGCGACAGCGATCTTCCTAAAGTGACCCAAATGTGCGAGCTGGCTGGCGTCCAGGCCAGGTTTCCATTCCTCGACCGGTCGTTAGCCGAGTTCTCGGGGCGCATCCCACCTCGCTTGAAAGTAAGAGGGTTTCAGAAACGTTACCTCTTCAAGCGTGCTTTTCGAAAGTTATTACCGATCGAAATCATCCACAAGAAAAAGCATGGCTTTGGAATTCCCGTTGCGACCTGGATGAAATCCGATCCCCGCATGCGAGAGCTCTCGCGAGACATTCTCCTTTCCCGTCGTGCTTTTGAAAGAGGTTATTTTCGACGGAAGTTCATCGAGGATCTCTTCCGTAAGCATGAGGAGGGAGGTTCTACTTACTATGGCGACGCGCTCTGGACTTTTTTGGTTCTGGAGTTATGGCATCGCCAGTTCATTGATGAGCCGGTGAGGATCGCAGTATGAAGGTGTTGGAAATTCGACAAGAGGCTGAGTTACAGGAGTTGAGGTCCGACTGGGAGATCCTTCTGAGGCGTTCGGCTTCCAATACTATTTTTTTGACCTGGGAGTGGGTAGCGGCCTGGTGGTCGATTTATGGGAAACCCGGAGACTTGCGGATATTGGCCGCCTTCGATGAGAACAACGTGTTGCACGGAATCGCTCCTCTGCGCCGTCAGACTGTACGTAAGTACGGACAGAACGTTTTTGCGCTCTCGTTCATTGGGGATGGCTCCAATGACTCCGATTATCTGGACTTCATTGTTGCCTCTGGTTACGAGGAGCAGGTGATGGATTGCTTCCGCGCGCACTGGACGAAAGAGCTAAACGAAGGCACCCTCTTGCTCCTCAATGAGATTCCTCAAGCCTCTCCTAATCTACGTTTGTTAAAGGGCTTAGCCCAGCAGCAGAAGATGATTTGTGCGGAGAACGAAGTCACCTGTGGCACGGTTCGCTTGCCCGAAACCTGGGAGAGTTACGTAAGCATGCTGCGGCCACGATTCCGGACCAAGGTTCGTTCTGTCCTCCGTAACCTGGAGGGTCGCCCGGAAGTGCGGTTCGGATTTTGCGAAGACCGTGAACAGGTCGAAGAGATGCTCCCGATTCTCTTCGAGCTGCATACGCGCAGGTGGGCCCAAGATAACAAGCCGGGCGTTTTTGGGTGGGACCAGAAGCGTGACTTCTACCTTGCCTTATCGCTCCTCTTGCTCGATCGTGGTTGGCTGCGCTTCTGCTGGCTGGAATGGAAGGGTTGGGTGGTGGCCTGCCAGTACGGGTTCGCATACGAACGAACATATTTCCAGCTACAAGAGGGCTACGAGCCTGCATGCGAGCATTGGAACGTCGGGATTGGACTGCGTGCCTGGTCTATACGCCAATTTTTGAAAGAAGGTTTGCGCGAGTACGATTTTATGGGCGGCATGGGACGGCACAAAAGCGACTGGGGAGCAGAAATCAAGCTAAGCAAACGCGTTGTACTGTCACGTGTGGGTTGCAAGAGTCTCCTCTTCTGCCGTGGCCCAGAATGGCAGCGGCACGTGAGCGAATCCGTAAAGAAAATAGTCCCTGAAAAGATTCTGGCAGCTCGGCGGGAGCGCCTGGAAAGACAATCATCCGCCGCCTTTCGGCGAACTCAGATCGGGCACGCAGCGAGAAGATCGGGCAGGGAATGGATGAGGAAAGCCGCATCCCATTGCTATTTTCATTTCCAATTGCCTCGATTTGTGCGGTCCATACGCAGCCGTTATCAGCTCGCCGTCGCCCCTAACGGGAAATGGCCCAAGATTTCATGTAGCCGGAGAATGGAGACGGCCGCCCGCATTCTTTGCTTCCATCGAGTCAATGACGAGAACGATCCTTTTTTCCCTGCAATACCGACGGAATTGTTTGAACAAGAAATGCGGTTTGTGGCCCAGAACTACAAAGTAGTTAGTCTAGCCAGCCTGTTGGAACACCTCGAAGAGGGTCGTCCCGAAACGCTGATTTCCATTACTTTTGACGATGGGTACGGTGACAATTACCAGAATGCTCTTCCTGTCCTCCAGCGCTATGGTTTGCCGGCAACCATCTTTTTGACTACCGGTAGCATTGATTCCCGAGAGCCGTTGTGGTTTGAACAACTGGCGCTGGCCCTGAAGAAAACAACTCGAGAATTTATCGATGTAGAACGCGATATTCCCAGGCGCTACAGGACGCGGACTCAAGCGGAACAATTGCTGTCCAACGAGCAGATCTTCCAACTCATGAAGACATTGCCTGACGCAGACCGGCGGGAATGGTTGGCTGAAATCCTTGAGCAACTCGGCGTCTCGGGCGATGGGGAACGCGACAACAAGATGCTCACGTGGGACCAGACCCGTCTCATGAAGGCAAATGGAATTGAGTTTGGCGGTCACACCGTTACTCACCCGTTTCTTTCTCGGACGACTCGGGAGCAAGCGGACTGGGAGGTGTCTGAGTGCAAACGACGCATTGAGAGCGAACTGCAGGAGCCGGTAAATTTCTTCGCTTATCCCAATGGCCGCGAAGAAGACTTCTGCACCTGGAATAAAGAACTGCTTCGCCGTGCCGGTTACCAAGCGGCGGTGAGTACCCTATGGGGCGCGAATTACCGGTCCACTGACCGTATGGAGCTCCGGCGAGGCGGGCCCTGGGAAGAGAGCCCCGAATTGTTCGCGTCTAAATTAGACTGGTATCAGTTGGTTAACGCTTAGGCATACAGACGAATGATATTTTCGAGAACGAGGCTATCGTGGAGATATTGATCTGGTTTCTAGGTTCGAAACCGCAGGGCGTCGCTGAGGAAACTAAAGGGTTGGACTCGTCGATAAGGACATCGTAGTGCCTATACGAGATATCATAGTTCTAGCATTTTTTGCGATCAGTCTACCGGTTTGCTTTTTGCGGCCCTTCTACGGCCTGTTGTTGTGGACTGTTGTCGCATTTTTGAACCCGCAATCGCTTACTTGGGGTCCTGCGCAGTCGATTCCTCTTGCCATGGCCGTAGCGGTCCCAACTCTGATAGGTTTTTTCTTTTTTTGTCGGAATTGGCGAGGTGTTGTGTCGCGCGAGTTTCTCCTAATCGTTCTGCTATGGGTATGGTTCACGATCACCTCATTCGTGAGCACCAATACTCCGATGTTCATGCACCATGCTCAGGACACGTGGTTTCGCTGGGAATTCGTGTCTAAGATCCTCGTGATGACGGCCTTCACGATGGCCATTGTGGACCGCTTTTCCCGCCTTAGAGTTCTGGTGCTTGCGATCGCTGGATGCTTCGGCATCTTTGTCCTCAAGACGTTGCCGTTTGTGCTTATCACGGGAGGGGCGGATCGCTTGTATGGACCGTCAAACTCCATGATTGCCGATAACAATGATTTCGCGCTGGCATTGAATATGACTTTGCCGCTTTTCTTTTTTCTGGCCCAGACCGAAGCTAGCCGTTGGCTAAGGAGGATATTTGGTTTCCTGTTCGTCATTACCATTCCTGCTGTCCTCTTCACCTATTCGCGCGGAGGGGTTATCGGTCTGGTTGCGGTTTTGGGTCTGATGTTATTTCGGTTGAAGCGGCGACTGATTTTGATTCCGGTGATTGCTTTGGGCCTTGGGGCCTCATTAATGTTAACGCCAGCGAGTTGGAGACAAAGGATGGATCCGACTCAATCCCTGGATGCTTCGGCCCGCGAGCGACTGAATGCTTGGACGTTTTCCGCGCGCCTGGCTATGGACTATCCCATTTTTGGCGGGGGCTTCGATACATTCACTCCAGAAATGTTCGTGCGCTATGCTCCCGATTCCTCCGACGTGCACGGACCGCATAGCGTCTACATGGGTGTCTTGGCTGAGCACGGCTTTATCGGACTTTTGCTTTACCTGGCTTTGGTGGTTTCTTGTTTTGCTAGTACACATCACCTTGTGAAACTTGGCCGTCTTGACGGAGCCAGTCGAGTTGTAAGTTATGCGAATATGTTCCGATTTAGCCTGGTTGGGTTTCTAACCTCCGGCCTATTTTTGGGCCGAGCTTACTTTGATTACTTTTTCACGATTGTCGCGTGCATCGTTATCTTAAAACAGGTGTGCCAATTCGAATCGGCGAGGCCGGGTTTCGCTGAACTGACCGAAGAAGAAGTGGCAGCATGAAGACACGGCTGGTCCTTTTTGGGGCAGGAGATTCTAAGGGTAGGTGCTGGTTGATTTTAGATCCTGAGCGAGGACAATGATGAAACAGAACGTAATCATTCTTACCTCCGGCCTGTCCGGCAGTTCGGTGCTGACCAGTTTGATCGCCCGGGCCAGCTACTGGGCTGGAGACAATACTCAGAAGAAGGAATACGACACCTACGAGAATGCGGAGTTGGTGCGCCTCAATTTACAGCTGTTCGAGGCGGCAGGTTTTAGCCCCGAGTTTCAGACGCGGGGATTCTCACCAGAGGCACTGGACAAAATCTGTTCGCTGCGCGCCTCCCTGGACTTGGCTCCGTTCCGCGAGTTTCTGAACCGATGCAACGATCATCGGCCTTGGATTTGGAAGGATCCCCGACTGTGGCTCACGATCCGTTTCTGGAACAACCTGTTGGATTTGAAGGACTGCCGGTTTGTGCTGCTGACGCGGAATCAAACCCAATGCTGGATCTCGACTACCTTGCGACGTCAGATCGTAACCTATAAGTCATTCTTAATTTACGAGAAACTAATACAGGAGTCGATCCTTGAGTTTTTTGATGAAAGCCGTGCTCCTCATCTGTACATGCGCTATGAAGATTTGCTCCTCCATCCCGTCGAAACGATCGGTCAACTCAACGAATTCTTGGGTACGGCTCTCACAGTGGGCGATCTGACGGCGGTCTATCACAAGCCCCTTTACAAGATTCCCAGGTCGCGTCTCGACCTTTTGAAGGCTATTTCCATCTACCTAAAGAACTACTCCGAGCGCATAGAGTTGGTTTCATCGCCGCGCAAGCGATGGTCGGGTCGCGTGTACCGGACGGATGCGCACGGCGATTCTGTGGCGCCGTAAATGGCGCGATGCGAGGCGGAGCAGGTTCGTACTGAGGGAGCAGGAGACTAAAAGGTGTCTAATCGTCCGACCGCAATTGTGATGAACATGTTTTATACCGGATTGGGCATCGCTCGCAGTCTCGGCGAGCGGCGGATTCCCGTCGTGGGGCTGTCGGCGCATCGAGGGATTTACGGAAACTTTACGCGTTACGCTCAAGTGCGGCGCAGCCCCGATTCCAGGGAGGCTCCCGATAAACTGCTCGAATTTCTGCTGGAGCTGGGCAAGGAATTGGGGGGTCGAAACATCATCTTCCCGACACGCGACGACGACGTTTTGTTTTTGGACCGCTACCGCACCGAACTGAGCGAGAATTTTATTCCGGTGATTCCGCCGGAACAAGCCCTGAATGCCTGCCTTGACAAATGGCAGACATATCTGTGCGCGCAAAGGTCAGCTGTTCCTGTGCCGCGCTCCTGGAAAATCGAAAGCGAGGAAGATGTTCTGCACGCCGCTCGGGAGCTTCGTTTCCCCTGTGTTTTGAAGCCGATCTCGTCGCATTCCTGGAGAAAGGAGGCAAACTGGAATCACGTGGGCTGTCGGAAGGCGATCGGAATTGTTTCCATGGACAGGCTGCTCGAAGAATACACACGGGTCGCCGCAGTCGATCGCCGAGTTTTGCTCCAGGAGATGGTTCCGGGCCCAGATGATCAACTGATGGTAGCGGCCTGCTTCGTGGATCGGGCTTCGGGATTCTTCGCTGGTTTCACCGTACAGAAGCTGGCGCAAGAGCCGGAAGGGTTTGGGACTGGGTGTATCGTCAAAACGGCCGACTTTCCCGAGTTACTTCGGCCGACAGCTCGTTTGTTGATGCAAATGGGTTTCAGCGGCATCGCCGAGGTGGAATACAAGCGAGATCCATGCGGCGAATATAAGCTGATTGAGGTCAACCCCCGGCCCTGGGACCAACACCGGCTGGGGCACTGCTGCGGAGTTGACTTGGTGTATCTGGCATATTGCCATTACGCCGGATTGGCCTTACCAGCAATGGAACAGCAGTCCGAAGAGCATAAGTGGATTGCAGAAGATGTTTTAGCGATGGCCTTCCTGCGCTCTTTGTCGAGGCGCGATGGAAGATTTCGTCAGCTGTGGAAGCTGGCCTGGGGACAGCGGATCTATGGCATCTGGTCAGCAGATGATCCGTTTCCTTTGATTGCTTATGTGCTTAGCCGATTTTCGATTACCGTAGCCGGCGCGATTTTTTCCCGGCTCGGCTCAGTATTGCGACGCCGGGTGAGCAGAATCCTTCCCCGGGAGGTGAAGAAGGTGCTTTATGAACGAAAGGTCTAACGGGGCAAAAAGTTTCGCCGCATTTGTATTGCGGATTCTGTTGCTGGGCTTATTGGTGGCAGTAAAGCTGCCGGCGGGACAACTACCGGTGGAAAAACTGCCGAGAGCTGTCTGGCAGATCGGCCTGGTAGATTCGTCGGGTGGGAACTATTCTTCTCTCCGAATCGACCGCTATGGGAATGCTCACTTAGCCTATGTTGACAGCGAGAATGCAGTTCTGAAATACAGCTTCTGGGACCACAATCTCCAAAAATGGTTTACTACTTCGCTCGACCGAAGCCAGGGGTTCTGCTCGCTGACTTTGGATTCGAAGCAATTTCCCCATATCTCGTATCTCGATTATGGAACGGGGAAGTTGAAATACGCGCACTGGGACGGCTCTACCTGGCAAAAGGCGGCCATCGAGATCAGCGCAAAGGAAATCTCCTTTTATACGTCTATCGCGCTGGACTCCAAGGACCAGCCGAGCATCAGCTTCTACGAATATTTCAGCGCCGGTGGCGACAACGACCTCCACTTGAGAGTGGTTTCCTGGAATGGAAGCATGTGGGAGCTTCGGACGGCGGATAACACGCGCGGAAGCGGCAAATTCAACTCCATAGCCGTAGACTCGGCAGGCAATCCGCAGGTTGCCTACGCGGATGTGGCATACGAAAATTCCAGTCTCCGCTACGCCCGCTGGAATGGCGGATCTTGGCACACGGCAGTGCTCGAGGGAGCGGACGGACCGAAGTACATGCACTCAGTCTCGCTGCTTCTGGATTCAAAAGATATCCCGCACATTGCGTACACGGACGCCGGGACAAACCAAGTCAAATATGCCACGCAGCGGGACGGCAAGTGGCAATTCGAATTGGTAGATTCCCTCGAGCGCGAAGCGTTCCCCGATCGTAATGGGATCGCCCTGGACGAACAGGGTAACCCTTACATCAGCTACTGTGACGCCGGACGTAACGAGGTTAGAGTGGCCTACCGTAAAGATCAGAAATGGATGGCCGAGATCGTGGATAAAGGCGTTCCTTGCTACACCAGTTCTGTCCAGGTGGCTCATGGCACGATATGGGTGACATACGGGGCTGGGTCCCAAGGCTTGAAGGTCGCGAGAAAAAACACTGGCAATCCTGATGCGGCGAGCCAGGAGCAGACGGTCAGTCAACAAAGACAGCCAGCGCCCTAACAGTGAGGCGCTAGGCGAACGGTCGATCAGTATCGCCGCTCTCCCTGCCCGGCCGGAGACAGCGCTATTATTTACCTCAAACCTGGCTGAAAACCGCTCCAGTCCATAACTGTGCGTTTCGGGCCGAAAACGACGGCCTTCTTCCAACCTCAGGGAGGCGGCAAGGCTTTGCCCAAAAGTGCGAGATTTCTTTCCTGCGCCGACAGGCGATCTAACCTCGTTTTTTAATAACATACTGATACTACTAGGTTTAGATTGAGTCAGCGCGTGTTTACATGGCAAGCAAATTGCTGCTTGCATGGTTGCTGCATGGCGTACGGGAGATTCGACCCAGCATGAACGACAATATAACAATCAGAAGTGAGACAGCCTTGCTCGAGGTCCAGCCTCATAGGAACGGGAATAACAAACTGTCAGGTCTAAACCCGCCGCATGGTGGAATTCTGACTGAGCTTCTTGCCGATCCTGAACGTCGAGTGCAGCTCCGTGTGGAATCCCCGGCTTGGCCATCTTGGGATCTTACCGCCCGCCAACTCTGTGATCTGGAACTCCTGCTGAGTGGTGGCTTTTCGCCACTGCAGGGCTTCATGAGTCAATCAGACTTCGAATCGGTTTGTTCCTCCATGCGGCTGAGGAATGGCCTCCTTTGGCCCATGCCGGTGACACTAGATGTCACCGACGAGATGTCGAAGAAGCTGAAGCCAGGCGCAATTCTGGCTCTGCGCGATCCGGAAGGCGTCATGTTGGCCGCGTTGCACGTTCAAGAGCTTTGGCAGCCCGATCGCCTTGCCGAAGCCGAAGCAGTTTTCGGCACCACGTCGAAGAGTCATCCGGGCGTCTCCTACCTGCTCGACCAGGTAAACCCGTGGTACGTCAGCGGAATCGTCGAGGGAATGCAGTTGCCTCATCATTACGATTTTTGCCAGTTGCGCTTGACGCCGGCCCAGATACGGGCCGAATTCTTACAACTTGGCTGGCAAAGAATAGTGGCTTTCCAAACCCGTAATCCTATGCACCGAGCGCATTTCGAATTGACTCTGCGAGCAGCCAAACAATTGGGAGCAAACGTTCTACTTCATCCGTCCGTAGGGATGACCAAAGCCGGCGACGTGGACCATTACACCCGCGTGCGTTGCTATCAGGCGCTGCTCCCTCACTACCCCAGAGGTATAGCGAAACTTGCTCTGCTTCCGTTAGCGGTGCGCATGGGCGGTCCGCGGGAGGCGTTGTGGCACGCGATCATCCGCAAGAACTACGGCTGTGATCATTTTATTGTGGGTCGAGGTCACGCAGGTCCGGGCAATGACTCTGACGGGAATCCTTTCTACGGCCCGTATGACGCTCAAGCCCTCCTGCAAAAGTATCAGCTGGAGTTGTGCGTTGAGATGGTTCCCTTCAAGATGATGATGTATTTGGAAGATCGGGATTGTTACGAGGCGGAAGATGAGATAGTTGCGGGCGATCAGGTGGCAAATGTATCTGGCACGCAGCTGCGCTGCCTTCTTAATCGAGGGAAATCGATCCCCAGTTGGTTTACGTTTTCCGAAATTGCGGCTGAGTTGCGACGAACATATAAACCTCGATCCGAACAGGGATTCACTGTCTTCCTCACTGGCCTTTCTGGAGCCGGAAAATCGACGATTGCAAACGTATTGCTAGCGAAGTTCCTCGAATTAGGAGGACGGCCGGTTACTCTACTTGATGGCGACATTGTCCGTAAACATCTGTCCTCGGAGCTCGGGTTTTCCAAGGAGCATCGCGACATCAACATCCGCCGGATCGGCTTTGTGGCTTCGGAGATTACCAAGAACGGAGGCATCGCCATTTGTGCGCCGATTGCTCCTTACAACAGCGTTCGCAAGGAAGTCAGAGCCATGGTCGAACCCGGCGGAGGGTTTGTGCTTGTCCACGTGGCCACGCCGCTCGAAATCTGCGAGCAGCGCGACCGTAAAGGTCTCTATGCCAAGGCTCGCGCCGGCCTGGTTCAGCAGTTCACCGGTATTTCCGATCCCTACGAAATCCCGGCGGATGCCGAGGTGATACTCGACACGACCGGAATAACTGCGGATGAGGCAGCCGACAAAATCCTTGCCTACCTCGTGCAGGAGGGATTTGTGAGCGGCTGCGAGCTCCACGAAACGACGGCATACAGCGGAGCTGTCGCCGAGCACAGCAGCGACTAATTGGCTGCCGTGCACACTTCTTATTACATCTTCGTCCCTCTCGTCGGCTTTCTGGTTGGAGGACTGGTCAGCGCGACCGGCATCGGTGGCGGACTCTTACTCCTTCCTCTTCAGGTCATCGGCCTCGGCGTTTCGCCCATAGTAGCTGTCGGTTCCGATATCGGATTCATGTTTTTTACCAAGCTATGGGCCTCTATTACGTATGGACGGAGGGGCAAGATAGACTGGCCTCTCGTTAGGTCGCTAGCCACTGGAAGCGTGCCCGGCTCGCTCGCAGGAATAGCTCTCTTGTCTTATTTACGCTTCCGATGGGGCGATGGTGTAAACGGGTTTTTGCGCATTCTGATCGGGATCTTACTGGTGGCGCTTCCCGCGTTCATCTTAGTAATGGATCGACTTAACGAACGCTTTGGCGATGATTCCGGCTACCCGCTCGATGACCAAACGGATTCCCACAGGAAAGCGCAAATTATCGGTCTGCTTGGGGGATTTTTAGTAGGGCTGACCTCGGTAGGCTCCGGAAGCATTATCATTCTCCTACTGTTTACGTTCTACCGCCGGCCCACCAGCGTCTTGATCGGCTCCGACCTGCTGCATGGAGTAATCCTTTCGGGCGTGCTCGGAATCATCCATCTGCACATGGGCACCATGGACTTGCGGTTAGTAGGTCTGTTGATGGCGGGCTCGGCTTTCGGGGTTATTTATGGATCCACAATTACGACGATTATTCCTGCCGTCTGGCTGCGACGTGCAATTCTGTTGCTGCTTATCCCATTTGGACTCCAGATGATTTAGTTCGAATCCGGTATGAATCGATGACACTAAGATCCATCAGGCCGGGCCAACTGGCACGTCAGCGTGCTCTGGACTCTCGCCGGCACGATTTAGAAAGAATCCAAGCAGCATTGGAGGCAGCAGGCTCTCTGCTCCGGCGTTTTTATTCGGCAGGCGTGACGGCTGAGTTCAAGAGCCAAGGACATCCAGTCACGGTCGCAGATCGCGCAGCTAATCAACTCCTTTGGGAGATGCTACCGCAGCACGGAGAGGGCTGGCTTTCCGAAGAGAGCGCAGATGACCCGGGCCGCCTCGATAAGGAACGCGTCTGGGTAGTGGATCCCCTAGATGGCACCAGTGAATTCATTGCCGGAGTTCCCGAATGGAGCGTTTCGATCGGTTTGGTAGAGAACGGACAAGCAGTCGCCGGCGGTATCTGCAACCCGGCCACGGGCGAGATGATCTTAGGTTCGGCGGAAACGGGAATCATGAGGAGTGCTGATGAGACGGCCGCTTTTTCACGGACAAAAGACCAGACCCCGTGGGTATTGGCAAGCCGCAGCGAGGTAAAACGAGGCGAGTGGAATTGCTATGAGGAAGCACCGTTCTTTATCCGACCGGTAGGGTCAGTTGCTTACAAGCTTGCTCTAGTTGCTGCTGGATTTGCCGAAGCTACCTGGACTTTTGTGCCGAAAAACGAATGGGACGTCACAGCGGGTGTCGCTCTTGTCCTCGCGAGTGGGGGAGTAGTGACGACCCTTGACGGCCAGGCGCCCGTTTTCAACCGCCCTGACCCCCTCTTGCAAGGACTCATAGCCATATCGGCTAAGGGAAAAAGCCTTCACGGAGATCTGTTAGACCAATGGGTGCTTCAGGGCCGCAAAGCGAATGCCTAGGAATACCCTTCCTGCAAACACGAGATTGCTACGTAACCGACTTGTTTTGTTATGTGTAGCTAAATCCAATGAGGACGAATTGCTTTCGTGTCGAAAAGAGGAAACATCTTGCCATTTATCGGGACGTTTTGGGTATCGTTACGCTAAAGGCACTGTTTCGCCCGAGTAAGAGCGCTCGCGACTTGTCAGCCAAAAGTAAGAAAGTAAAGCTCTTAGATACGAAATATAGGGCAGGCTTCCGTGGCATCTGCCTTGCTTGCTCTAGCATGTGTCGCTCTGTAAAGTTGCCGACTCTTAATACTCTGCCGACAGCTTCCTTAAGAGTTAGATAGGTGGTGGAGGGAATATGGATGCGAAAAACATAACCTCTTTGTCGGACAACGGTGGCGAAAGGTTGCTACGTTGGTCCACAGGAGAATTCGATGGTTACAGTTCACGCGTGCAAGTAGGCCGACACCGGTTACAAGATATGGATCTATTCAACGACGACGTCCTGATTAATCTGCTCGACAATTATCCGCGTAATCGGCTCCAGGCTTGGACCATGGGAACGGACCCGCTTCGCCGGGAAGACTGGAAGGCGGTCGATACAACAGGCTTATCAGGTAAGGATTTACTTGCAGCGGTTAAATCGGGCCGCCTTTGGTACAACATTTTGCGGCTGGATCTATTCGATAAGCGTTACAGGGACTTGGTGGATCAGCTTTACGGCGAAATGGTCGGAGAATGTCCACGATTTAAGCCCATGTCAACCGTTGGAACCCTGCTGCTCTCGTCGCCGCATGCTCAGGTCTATTATCACGCCGACGGCCCTCCTACGACACTCTTCCATGTGCGGGGCAGCAAGCGTCTGTGGATCTACCCGGCAGATGACGAGCGATTTGTCTCCCAGCACTTCCTCGAAGAGATTTTTGGGTCGGCGATGGACGAGGAAGTACCCTATTCGCCTGAATTCGATCGCTATGCGGAAGTGTTTGATCTCGAGGCCGGAGACGCCATTTGGTGGCCTCTCAATGCCCCGCACCGAATAGAAAATTCGGGGACGCTGAATGTTTCCCTCTCCACTCGCTATCGGACCGAACAATCCGAACAGCGGAAGCTGGTTTATAACGCAAATCGGTTTTTCCGGCGGAGATTGGGGCTACAGAGATTATCAGCGAAAGAGACAGGGCTACGTTCTGCTTGCAAGTGCTTTACATATCGACTCTGCCGCCGGCTCGGTCTAGAGCGCAATGATCCAGCCTATGTCTACCATACAGACCTGCGAGTTGATCCCAGCGCTGAATTGGGTGTCGCACCACTCTTGGAACCGACGAAACCGGCGTTTTCGCGATAGCGCCGAAGACTCCTATTGATCCTGATATACGCCGCAGGGTGAGGGAATGAGTACCAGGAACGCGAAGAATATGGATTATTGGCGGCGATACGGCGATTACGTACTGATGGCCATGCCTTATGCCGATCAGGTTATCGTCGAAGGACGAGGCTGTACGATTCGGGACGCAGATGGAAACGAGTTATTGGATTTAGCATCGGGTATGTTCTGTTGTGTTCTGGGACACAACCACCCGAAATTCATCCAAAGAATCGTGCGTCAGGCTGAAGAATTACTGCATACAGGCACTCAGTTTCTCTCGCCGGTCGTGCTGGAGGCAAGTTACAAACTGGCTCAGGTAGCTCCGGGCCATTTGCAGAAATCGATTTTTCTCTCCACCGGCACGGAGGCCAATGAGTTTGCCTTCCGTCTTGCCAAAGCTTATACCGGCAGAACGGGTATTCTTGGTCTCTCCCGTGGTTACTATGGGACGTCGCTAGCCACTAAGAGTTGTTCTAGCCTGTTCTCCCACCAGCTTAAAGACTCGCTTCCTACAGTTCCGGAAACGTTTCGGGTGCCTATAACCTCACAGTGCACCGTCTGCTTTACCGAGACCGGCCGTGCGCCGTGCGGCTTTCCTTGCCTAGAGTCTCTGGAGAGCTGGATCGGAGACTGGAGCAATATTGCTGCAGTAATCGTAGAGCCTTTGTTATCTGCGGGGGGGATGTTGCTTCCACCACCGGGGTATCTAAAGACGCTGAAAGAAATGGCCCAGATACACGGCGCTCTGCTTATTGTGGATGAAGCGCAGACCGGCTTCGGCCGTACCGGAAAGTGGTTCGCGATCGAGCATCACGATGTGGAGCCGGATATTCTCACGTTGTCCAAGTCGATTGGTAACGGATTTCCGGTGGCGGCGGTCATCACCACGGCCGAGATCGCGGACAAGGTGGTGGCGGACGGTCTGTGGAATCTCTCCAGCCATCAATCCGATCCGGTGGCGGCGGCTGCCGTCAGCGCCGTGATTGATATTGTAGAGGAGGAGAAACTCCTCGATCGTGCTCGCGAAAGTGGTGATTACTTCATGGAGCGGTTGCGAGAATTGGCATCCAGAAAGCCCGCTATCGCGAATGTTCGCGGCCAAGGGTTAATGATCGGATTCGATTTTTCGCCGGAGGACCCTAAAGCGGCGGAGGCCGCAAACCGCTTCATGTACAGTTGTCGCCATCACGGAGTTCACCTCACCTACGGTTACGGAAACATTAATTTTCGGATCATTCCGCCATTGATTATTACTCGTTCGGAGATCGACTTTGCAGTGGAGGTGATTGAAAAGTCGGCGGAAGAAGCCCTCGGAAAATCAGATTCCGGAAAAGGAGCCTTGCCAGTTAATCCCTATACCCGGCGAATGTTCGAACACAATCCTTGGCGACGTTTGGTCAATTATTGGTGGCGATCTTCGCCGGAGGACTGGGTCGAAAAGAGCAGAAGTATTTTTCGGGAACGGTTTGAAGAGGGCCGGAGATGACACCCGAACGCCATCTCAAAGTCTCTGGCCAGAAGGTCTTAATAATTGGCCCGCAAGCGCCTCCGTACGGAGGAATGGCCTTGCAAGGAGCGATGCTAGAGCGGCTGCTTCGTGCTGACGGAATGTCCGTGGTCTTTTTCCCATCGAATCTAGCCTTCCCTCCGGGCCTACGATTTGTGGATCGGATTCGAGGTTTCCGCCCATTTGCCCGATCGATCCTGACGTCGATTAAGCTATGGGGAAAAATCAGGCAGGTCGATGTCGTCCATATCCTGGCGTGTTCCAGGCTTTACTTTTTTCTTGTGGTCGCTCCTGCGGTAATCCTTAGCCGTATGCGCCGAAAAAGAGTGATCTTAAACTATCGTTCCGGAGACGCGAAGCAATTCTTCCGGAGATATAAATGGATTGTTAAACCTTTTTTCCTGCTGGCGGACTCCGTAACTGCACCTTCAGGATTCCTGGTCGAGGCAATTCAAGAGAGTTTTAAAATCCTCGTTTCGACCGTGCCGAACATCGTGGATTTTTCTGCCTTCCAATATCGGGAGAGAAAACAGCTTCAACCCAGGATGTTGGTAACCCGGCATCTCGAGAAACTCTATGACGTCGAATTAGTTCTCAGGGCATTTCGGCGTATTCAGGAGCGCTATCCACAGGCCTCGCTGGACATTGCCGGGACGGGTAGCGAAGAACAGCGACTGCGTGCAGTGGTGGCTACGTGGCGGTTGCAGAACGTACGTTTTCTAGGCCATGTACTGCACCGCGACCTACCCGCGATCTACGACAGGTGCGATATCTTGCTGAATGGTTCTCGGGTCGATAATTTTCCTGCATCGTTGATGGAAGCTTCGGCGTCGGGTCTGGTCGTCATTTCGACTAAAGCCGGCGGCATTCCGTTTATTTATCAGGACGGTAAAAATGCCATTTTGGTCGAGCTGGGCGATTGGGAAGCGCTGGCTGCTGGAGTGGAACGAGTTCTCGCTGAGCCGTCTTTGGGCCAGCGGTTGGCTTCCGAGGCAGTGCAGCTGAGCGGACAATGCGATTGGCAGAATGTTCGCCGTCTGCTCTACCAATCATATGGATTTGGCTTGCCGGAGGACGTAGCGAACATAAGGAAGGATGAGCCTGTCCGACTGGCCGCGGTCGCTAACACGGTTCGAACAAGCAGCATGGAAGGCAGTTCCTAATGACTCCAGACCGTCTCGGCCTTTGGAGATTTACAGGCCGGTCGACGGACGTGATGATTAGCGAGGACACACGCGAGGACCGATCATGAAAATAGCAGTGATAGGTGCGGGTTACTGGGGAGCGAATCTGGTTCGTGTCTTTAATCAATTAGGGGTCTTGGACCGGGTGTGTGATCTCAGCGCAGAGAGGCTGAGCCGGCTGGCGACACAATATCCAGATATCAAGATGGAAAGCTCGGTGGAAGCGGTTTGGGACGATCCTTCAATAAATGCCGTCGTCATCGCTACACCCGCCGAGTCTCATTACGAAATGGCGCGGAAGTCTCTGATGGCAGGCAAGGATACGTTTGTCGAAAAGCCCCTCACGCTACGCTGCGACGATGCAGAAAAACTCTCTAACCTTGCCGAGCGCCAGGGCCTGATATTGATGGTCGGCCACTTGCTAGAATTTCATCCCGCCATCACGCGCTTACAAGAATTGATTGAGCAGGGAGAACTGGGTCGACTGGAATATATCTATTCCAATCGATTAAATCTTGGCAAAGTGCGGCGCGAAGAGAATGCGCTATGGAGTTTTGCACCACACGACATCTCAGTAATCCTTTTGCTTTTGAAGCAACTACCGATCCAGGTGACTGCGACCGGAGGCACCTACTTGCAGCCCAACGTCGCAGACGTAACAGTCTCGACGATGTTGTTTGATCGTGGCGTGCGGGCGCATTTGTTTGTGAGTTGGCTTCATCCTTACAAGGAACAGAAATTGGTGGTCGTGGGCGAGCGACGTATGGCGGTCTTTGACGATGTTCGCAAGACAGATAAACTTCAGGTCTACGACAAAAGAATCGATCTGGTGGATGGCCAGTTTGTGGCCGAGAAGCCGGCCGCTCACACCATCAGTTTCCCATCTGATGAGCCGCTGCTTTTGGAGTGCGAACATTTTCTAGAATGCATACAAACGCGCCAGACGCCCAGGACCGATAGCCATGACGGTTGGCGAGTACTCAAGGTCTTGGAGGCCAGCCAGCGATCCTTGAGCATGAATGGAGAGCCGGTACAGCTCGAGCCGCTCCGTTCTTTGGAGGTAGTGCGTGCGTGAAGTGAAGAACTTTTTCGTGCATGAATCGAGCTTCGTAGACGAACCTTGTGAGATTGGAGAAGGTACAAAGATCTGGCATTTCTGCCATATCATGGCCGGAGCCCAAATCGGGCGCCACTGCAATATCGGCCAGAACGTTGTGATTTCGCCCAAAGTGACCGTAGGAAACAACGTAAAGATCCAGAATAACGTCTCGCTGTATACCGGAGTGATTCTGGAAGATGACGTATTCTGTGGGCCTTCCATGGTCTTCACGAACGTTATCAACCCGCGAAGTCACGTCTCCCGAAAGAGTGAATATAAAGTGACTCGAGTCAAGACGGGAGCCACAATCGGCGCCAACGCCACAATTGTCTGTGGCATTACGATCGGCCGTTACGCATTTATCGGCGCCGGTTCTGTTGTCACTAAAGATGTGACCGACTATGCTCTGATGGTCGGCAATCCAGCGCGCTTGAAGGGATGGATGTGCTATTGCGGGGTCAAACTTCCTTTCGTCGGCGAAACCGCGACGGAACAGCAGACCGCGTGTGCAGCATGTGGAAAGCTGTACCGGCTTTCTGCCGGGATTGTGTCTGAAGCTTCGTTAGTAGGGAGTAAGACTTAGCTTCGAGTGCTGACCAGCCGGCGATAGCCAAAGTAAAATCATTAGGTGATCCAGTGAGTAATGGAACATTTTTATTTGGAGTCAATGATTCGAAAATACGAAGGGCTTTACGACAACTTGGCTCCGCAGGAGTAGCGCGTACTGCGCGCGACGAACGAGCACTGCGCTAAATCAAAGCAAGCGACGACATTCAATCATGGGTAAAGTGCGCAGCTTTCTCACTCGGATGGGCGAAGAACCGCCCTTCAGGCTTTTCACAAAGGCGATCGTTAAAAGGTCGCCGGTATCGATCAGGACGAAGGCTCGATGGGACGTCGTCGCGAGGCCACATTATCTCGTTGGAGTGCTCGAAGCCGCCGATGAGGCTCTTCGAGAAGGAGTTAAGGAGATCTCTGTTTTTGAATTCGGTGTCGCGGGAGGCAACGGATTACTCGCCTTAGGGCAATACTCGGAAGCGATCCAACGCGAAACGGGCATAAAAATAGCGGTCTACGGTTTTGATAGCGGCAAGGGATTGGTGGAACTGAGCGGCGACTATCGAGATCACCCGGACCAGTGGCAGTCGGGCGATTACCCAATGGACGAGGCCGCGCTTCGAAAACGCCTTGTGCCGAATACGACCCTGATCGTTGGGAACATATCGGAGACTGTCCCAAAGCACCTGCCAAAAATATCGGAGCCAATCGGATTTATCTCTGTCGATGTAGATACTTACTCTGCTACGCGGGAGGTCTTAAAGCTATTTAGGTTGCCTCAAGTCAGAAAGCTGCGTCTGGTTGTTATGTACTTCGATGATGTGGATCTAATCTTCAACCATAACTTTGCCGGGGAACTCTTAGCCATAAACGAATTTAATGATTCCGATGGGGGAGTGAAAATAGATCCGTGGCGCGGAGTTGGTAAGCATCGGCCCTTCCCCGATTCGCCATGGCTCCGCAGAATGTTTATTGCCCACGACCTCAAGGCGATATCGAACTTTCGAGCAGACCGCAAGTCGAAACTAATAGGGATTGACGATCAAACGGGAGCTACAGGTTAGCTTGGGCAGAACTCTGGAATAGGACTTCTTGTTGATTCTAGTGGCAAATCTTTTCCACGAAATACCAAAGCTCGCGGAGCTACCACCTGTCACTATGTAAGTGACTTCTATTCAGTTAGTTATAGGTTGCCCGGAAGGTCTGCAAATTGCTGAATCGTGAGTTGAACGGCACCCTCTGGGTTTCCGAAGGAGGTAACTGTGAGAGAAGTTCCCCAGTATGTCCAGGTTGAGCGACGCGCGGGTCTTTCTGTCCGGGAATTCAATCGGGAATACAGGGACCGCGGAAAGCCTGTGGTGCTTTTGGATGCTGTAGAGGATTGGAAGGCACGTTCGGCTTGGACCTTCGATTTCTTTAAGTCTCGCTATGGGGACTACACGGTTCAGGCGTTCCGATACCAGGGGGACCGTTACCAGCCGGATCGACTTAGGCCGATGGCTCTCGCGGAATATATAGATGGCGTGCTGTCGCACGATTGGGAATCATTTCCTTACTATATACGAGACAACTGGAAGTTTCTGGTGGACCACCCAGAGCTGTCTGCCGACTTTACCCTGCCAAAATATTTCTTCGATTGGTTTTCGATAATGCCGCGCTTCATGCGGTTACCCTATCCGCGCATTTTCTTGGGTCCCAAAGGAGCAGTGACTCCCCTTCATCAGGACCTATGGGGAACACATGCCTGGCTGACCCAGTTGGTGGGACGAAAACGGTGGATTTTCGTTCGGCCTGAGGAAAAGCGTTTTGTTTATGATTTTAAAGTACAGCCGGAACGCCCTGATTTTTCGCGTTTCCCGCTATTTCGCCAGGCTAACCCTCTTGAATGCACCATAGGTCCAGGCGAGACCGCCTTTGTCCCCAGTGGATGGATCCACTACGTTGTCTCGCTGGATCCAACGATATCTCTGAGCTCAAATTATATGGGGCCGGGGTGCTTTTCAGTCACTTTCCCTCGCGCCGTGAGAGAACTGCTGCTCAAGCGCATATGGGCCAGTTCGACCCGGTGGGTTACCAGACCAGCGCCTCGAGCGTCGGGCACGGATTGAGCGCGCCGACTTTGACGTGACCGCATAGGTTTTGCCTTCCGAAGTGCCGCGCTGGCCTGATCTTCTCGGACGGCTATTAGCACTGAGTTCGCCTAAGACGTAGGTCCTCGCCAAATGCGTTGAAGCTATGGAAACGAAGTAACTAACGTGGAATTTCCATACGCGGATCGCGAATTTTTCTATTTTAAGCGACCGAAGTGCAGTCCTGTCGCAACGGCGCAGGGGGCGTTCCGAGGTAACCTTCGAAATACCTGTCTGGCCTTCT
>Ga0207053_10022_pt1 | contig 36172 bp, 32 predicted proteins | sample Alteio_BWMinCont_59_FD_153290 | JGI IMG/M metagenome (GOLD analysis project Ga0207053, IMG submission 153290) | Enriched cells from forest soil in Barre Woods Harvard Forest LTER site, Petersham, Massachusetts, United States -... | ecosystem: Environmental > Terrestrial > Soil > Temperate forest >...
CTACCAGGGTAAAAAGTGCGTGGATGGCATCACAGCGAGATGTTATTTGTGTTCAGCTTGCATTTCCGCGATTTTAAGCCGCTCTTGGCGAGCCGCATCGTTTCCCGGATCTATTTTCAGAACGCTGTCCAGCATTTCCAAAGCGCTGTCGCGATCTTTCAGCATGGAGTAGACATGCGCAAGATCCAAGTACGCGGGGGTGAAGTACGGATCCAGCCGGATCGATTCCCTGTAGAGGTTCATAGCGTCAGTGATTCGCCCTTGTTGCAAATGCAGTCGAGCTAGGAGTGTCCGTACTTCCGTTGATTGTGAGCCGGCATCGATGGCCCTTTGCAGGGCCTGGGCGGCGACCGCCTCTTCGCCTGTACGCGCCAAGATGAGAGCCTTCCCGTAAGTGGCCTGGACTTCCACATCGGCAGGGAATGCGGCAGCAGCCGACTGTAGAATTTGCAGGGCCTTCCTGTCAAACTCCGGATATCGGGCGCCTACCTGCGCATAGGCCAACGCAAGGTTCCGCAAATTCCGGGTTTCGCTTGCGTCTGAAGGTTTTGTATCGTAGATCAAATCCAGGGGCGCCGACGGACCGCTTCCCACGTCCGCGGAGGTTTCGGATTGACTACGCAGAATACGGTGATCTGTTATTGACGTATGGTCGATCTTCTCGCTCGTTTGCTGCGGCATGTGACAGAGAATGCAGTTGTCGGGTGGCGCTGTGGCTTGTCTCTTTGCTCGCGTCGCCGTGCAACTACTGGTCGTGTGACAAGTCAGACACCGGCCGCGGAAAAAATCAACCGCGTCGTTGCCGTGGAGTTGAACGTGCGGATCGTGACAGGATATGCAACCCAATCGGCCATTGCTGGCTCTCCAACATCGGCTCAGCTTTAATTCCTCAAACTGGTCAAGCAATACGAAATGATTTCCTTTCACCGTTTGAGGAACGGAGAATATAGCTACCACATCACCGAGCGGAGTTCCCGGCCGGAAATCAAGGTAATCCTTGCCAGGTTGCAGGACACGGGCATCACCGGCAAGATGGCATTGCACGCAGATGTCATCTCGAACGTCGGGCTGCAATTTTCGCGGGTTCACGATCGAGGGATCACCTGATCCCTCGAAATAAGGCTCTATGGTGCGTTGCGCCACGTGAACTGCGCCTGCTCCATGACAGCGCTCACAGCCAACGGTTAAGAACCGAAACGGAGGCTGCTGAAAGCGCTCATGACTGCCTGGAACCATCAGCGGCAAGCCGGTGTGGCAGTCCATGCAGAGGTCTCCTACTCGGCGGTTGAACCCTCGAAATACGCCTTCGTTATAGCCCGGTGATAAATCCCAACCGTGAATTCGTTTGTAGTACGAAACTGGCGAGACAAAGAGCGAGTCTCCTTTGGATACCAGATAACTCTTCCCCATATCGCCGGCACCCACGGTGAACGCAATATCGTGGGTTTCCGAGAAGATGACGTGGCCGTCGGCGTCGGTTCCGGCCTCTTCATGAATCATCTTGCCATCCCGCGCGTAAACCTTGTAGGAGCGGCTTAGCTTGTTGCTGACTATCGTGACGGGTTTAGTTAATTCGCTCAGATCCTCGGCCGAGGGAATTGAGGTCGACCTTCCCATGCCTGTCTGCTTGAAGCTGTCGTATATCGAGGAATGGCAAGTCCGGCAAGTTTCGTCGCCAACGTATTCCAGCCCCGATCGCGTATTCACGCTTTGTTGCGATGCGATTACCGGAATTGAACCCGTCTGTGCGGTTTGCGCCATTGCGTGCTGGCTCTTGAACATGGTTGCCGGATTCTGAGCGCCGGACCATACGCAGAAGCCAAAAAGGGCGAGAATCAGAGGGCCTAGGGGTCTCACAAAACTGTTATCGGAGTTGGGTTGGCCAACAGTTTACGACAGCGTAGGTCTTTATGCACCGATGGCGGTCCGCAGTTACAAGCCAAATTAGTGGGTTGCTCAGCTTGCGACGGTCGATGGGGCGGACGCGGTCTCTTTGTGGTGATGGCTGGCGGCTTCCGCTCGGGCCAGATCTAAGTCTCTTTGCAATGCATCGAGCACCGCACTCGGCAGCTCGTCGCCCCAGTCGTCCTGCTCGGCGTCGCTCCAGTTGCCATTTAGGCGAATCGTATCGTTAAGGTCTTCGGGGAAGGCCTGACGGTAGGCGCCTTCGCGAATGAGCGTCTCGCCGAGTTTGCGTCCGCTGGCAGCGTCGAAGATGCGCCGGGCAGCGGCACCGCTGGCATTTACAAAACTCAGGAAAACCTCTCCACTATCAAGGTATTCGCCGCGATAGAACCAAGCCTGGCTGGCATCGATCTTGGGATGCGTCCGGCGCTTGGTGGTGCGTTCAACTTTCTGCTCTGCCGGAGCTTCTTTAGAGGGGTCGTAAAAGAGAATTCTCTGGCAGGAGTCACAGTAGAGCAACTTGCCACCGCGGACCTCGTTGTACATCTGGGGCCGCAGCATCACCGAGCAGCCCGAGCATTTTTGATCGCGGACTTCAGCAATACCCGAGCCGCGGAATTTCGAGACCCGGTCGTAATGCCGCAACAGGTCAGGATCGACCGCCGACCGCGATGCATCACGTTTCGCCGTCCACTCAGCCAGCTCTTTTTCATCCTGGGCGGTTCGCTCGTGCGCGAGGGCTTTCTCTTTTTCTATCTCCGCGGTTTCTTCTTTCAGCTCGGCTTCGGCGGCTTTGACTTGCTTATCCCGCGCATCGGCGTTGACCATCAACTCCAGAATCTTGTCTTCGTTCGTGCCAATTTCTTGCTCGGCAAACTGGATCTCGTGCATCAGAGCTTTGTACTGGTCGTTGGTCTTTACTTCAAGCGACTGGTCGCGGTACTTGGAGATTTTTTGCCGCAGGTCGGTGATCGCGGTCTCGTATTTCCGCCGCGCCGCATCGTCGGCTTTGACCGTTCCCCGAGCTTTCTCAAGCCCAGCTTTGGTTCCGGCCAGTTTTTCTTCGATTACGGTCACCCGCCGAGGAAGTTCGGCGATTTCAGCCTGGAGCCGCTGGATTTCGCGGTCAGTGCGCTGCAGCGAGATTAAATGCTCAATTTCAGGCGACATCGGTAGGGGTATGCCGTAATTCTAACACGCGGATTCAGAGAGCTTTGAGCTGTTAGCCTTTCGCTTTTAGCTCATTAGGTTTCGGCGTTTAGCTGTTGTGCTGAGCTGAATGAGATTTGGCTGAGGGCTAAGAGCCAAAGGCTAAGAGCTAAAATGTAGTGATCTGACATGCAGCGTAAAAATATTGGCGACTTCGAACTCACTGCGCTCTCGGACGGCGTTTACCATCTCGACGGCGGCGCTTTTTTCGGCATCGTTCCCAAGGTTCTTTGGTCAAAGCGACTACCCTCCGACAATAAGAACCGCGTGCCCACTGGACTCAATTCCGTTCTGGTGCGGACCGGGGAGAAGAACATCCTGATCGAGACCGGGGTGGGCAACAAACTTCCGGAAAAGATGATCCAGATCTATGGCCAGCCGGCAAAGTTGCTGGACGCCTTGAACGCGACCGGGGTCTCACCCGATGACATCGATATCGTGATCAATACCCATCTCCACTTCGATCACTGCGGATGGAACACAGTCCTCCGGGGTGGAAAGATCGTGCCCACCTTTCCGGAAGCTAAATACTATGTGCAGGAAGGCGAGTGGAAGCACGCGCACCAGGGCCAGCGCGATACCGTCAGCTATCTCCACGAGAATTACGATCTGCTGATTGAAAGCGGCCAAATGCAATTGCTGCAAGGAACTCAGGAGATCGTTCCGGGGATTTCAGTGGAAGTTTTCCCCGGCCACACCCGCGACATGCAGGCGGTAATCATTCACAGCGGAGACAAGACCGCCTGCTACATTTCCGACCTTATTCCCACCAGCGCGCACGTCGAGGTCAACTGGGTGATGGGATTCGATCTGTACCCGCTTGAAACCATTGAAAGCCGCAAGCGCTACTACTCGCGGGCGATTCCGCGAAATTGGCTCACCATGTTTACGCACGATCCCGAGGTGCCGTGGAGCTATCTGGAGAAAGATGAGCGCGGGAAAATTGTAACGAAAGAACAACCGGCGCTGGCGGGATAGACCACCGACGAAAAGCCTTTACCGCCGAGTTCGCCAAGAAATGCTGAGTTCGCGGAGAAAATCTTCTCGACGGTTGCTGTATGTTTTCTCTGCGATCTTTGCATTTGTTCTCGGCGATCTCTGCGGTTAAAAGCTTTTATTCGTAAGGTGCACGGAACGAATTTTTCCTGACCACACATCGGAGAATTGATGAAAAAAAATATCTGCTGTGCGCTGCTAACGCTTGCCGCCACTTTCGCGCATGCCGCCGATAGTCGCCCGAAGATCACCGGGATCGATCACGTGGATTTCTACACGACCGCTCCCGAGGCAAACAAAGATTTTTACACGGGAACGCTTGGTCTGGACGCCGCAGAGCCGTCCGAACCGGGCCAGACAGAACGTTTCATGATCGGTACGCAGTGGGTCGGCTACAGTCCTGCGCCCGCTCCCAAAGCGAAGGATCGCATGGACCATGTCGCATTCGCCACGGACAATTGCGCGGCGCTGCGTACCTATCTGGCCGAGCAGGGCGTCGCTGTTCCAGATTCATTGACGCACTGGAGAGATGGAAGCATCAGTCTTATGGTGAGAGATCCCGAGGGTCACAATATTGAGTTCGTGCAATTACACGGGCGCATTCAGGTAAGTTTTCCCGTGCCCGTCTCCCGCCACATGATTCACGTGGGATTTATAGTTCACGACCGCAAAGCCGAAGATCATTTCTATCGCGACGTTCTCGGCTTTCACATTTATTGGCACGGTGGAATGCAGCCCGACCGAACGGATTGGGTCGCAATGCAGGTGCCCGACGGCACCGACTGGGTGGAGTACATGCTCAACGTCAAGCCCAATGCCGATCTGCATACGACGGTTGTAATGAACCACATCTCCCTCGGCGTGCGCGACATAAAAGAAGCCCAGGCCACGCTGGAATCACATGGGTGGAAGGCACATGGCGATGAGCATGCGCAAATGGGAAAAGACGGGAAGTGGCAGCTGAATGTTTACGATCCTGACTCTACGCGAATCGAATTGATGGAATTCAAGCCCACGCAAAGGCCCTGCTGTTCTGAGTTTCAAGGACCACATCCGAGCGAACCGTAAAGCGAAAGTGGAGGTACGTGCGTCCTCGCCCGTACGGTCGAGCATTTCTCGACTCCCGGCATCGTCGAAGATGTCGACTCTAATCTATGGCGTTAACAACGCGGAATCCTCTATCTGTTCAGGGCCTTTCGCCACCCTTGCTTCAAAGAATTCTTCTACCCGCGTCAGAATCTCCGGCGCATTCTTGGAATCGTAGATCGCCTTGCGCAGGGCAGCTCCGCCGGGAACCCCGTGCGTGAACCACGACGCAAATTGTTTCATCTTCCCAGTCGCGTCGGGCAACTCTTCTTCGATCAGCATGCGGAAATAAGTGCCAATCATGTCGTAGCGGTCGGCTTCGGAAGGCTGGTCGTAAAGGATTGGCCGTGTGGGGACAGCCGCCCTCGGCTGTCCTTCAATCTGCACTCGCTCTTCGTTTTCCGACGGCATAGAAAATGTCGAGCCTTGCTCGACAGGACAACCGAGGGCGGCTGTCCCCACACGGCCATTTTGCAATGCGGCGCAATACTGCTCAATCTGCCGGAAGATCCACGGGTTCGCAGGCGCGGTCCTCCCGATCATCACCGCATCGCATCCCGTCGCGGCCACCATGGCGCAGGCATCTTCGGGAGTGCGAATATCGCCGTTCCCAATCACGGGAATCTTTACGGCATCTTTCACCGCAGCGATCCACTCCCAGCGCGCGGTGCCGCTGTACCCCTGTTCGCGAGTGCGCGCGTGTAACGCGACTGCGCACAGTCCGCAGTCTTCGGCGATTTTCGCCAGTTCGACGCAGACAATCTCTTCATCATTCCAGCCGGCGCGGAACTTCACGGTAAATGGAATCTTCACCGCGGCGCGCACCGCCTCGAAAATCCCTCGAATGCGGGGGAGATCGCGCAACAGTCCTGACCCGCCATTGCACTTCACAACTTTCTTCGCGGGGCATCCCAGGTTCAAATCCACCAGATCAAATCCAAGGTCCTCGACGATGCGGGCCGCCTCCGCCATAACCTGGGGATCGCTGCCGAAAAGCTGGGCTGAGATCGGGTGCTCGTCCTCATAAAAATGCAAATAGCGCTTGGCTTTCTTGTCCTTGGCGCGGAGCACTCCGTCAGCCGAAGTGAACTCGGTCATGATCAGCCCGCAGCCACCAAGATTGCGAATAAACCTCCGGAAAACCGTGTCGGTCACACCCGCCATAGGCGCGAGTACGGTTGCGGGTGAAATGCGGATCGTGCCGATCTGGACCGCACGAGGGACGCGAACTTGTGTGGATACGGGCATCGGTTCCGAGCCGGCCGAGTTGTCCCAGAACTTCTTCACGGACCTATTGTAAAGGGCGAATCTAGGGCGGACTGCTCAGAACCAGTTCGACGGGCGAGACGCCCGTCGCTCCACAAGCAAGTTACCAGTCTATGGCACCCTTCAGTTGAGTGTCCAAATCGGCGAGGGCCGCTTCGAGCATGGCGCGATGCTGCGGGTTCGAGGCAACTTCAAGCTGCTGCACAATGTGCTGCCGGGACAATCGCAGGCCGTCGCGACGTTGTTGCTCCGTGACCTGTTCGGGCGTGAGCTGCTTGCGCAGCGGCTGTGCGGAATTGGAAGAGCTAAGCGACTCCTGCTGCTGCTCGACCGACTTGCTTTCCCATCCCCGGGCCATAAGCAAATTGTAAGCGTCGGGCGAAATGGTTGCGCTCAGGTTTGCCTTTAGTCTCCCGGAAGCAACCCGAAACGCCCGGTGTCCATTGTGACGGCCGGCCTCTGCGTTATATGCTTGCGCGGTGCGGCGAGCGGCGGGGCGATCTCCGACAACTCCACTTTATATCGGCCTGGTGATCACTCTGGCGGCGGTGGTCGCCTACTCGGCTTACGTGACCAGGCAGATCGCGGGCCTCCGCCAGTTGCAAAACAATCTAATCGACCGCAACCGCAAGGACTCGCTTCAACTCTTGCGCATCCAGAATGAATTAAACTCGGTTGGCATTTCAATGCGGGACATGCTGGATACAGGCACTCTCGACCAGTCGCAACGTCATCCGCTGACAGCGTGGCAGCCGCAATTCGAACGCATGCGAGTTGATCTGGAAGACGCCTTTCGCCGCGAGCAACAGGTCTCCCCCGAGGGGCGAACCGCGGACCAGCAGCACTATCTGCTGACTTCGCTGGCGCAGTTTTGGGAGGGCGTCGAACAAACTTTCAGTCTGGCGCGGCACGGCAAAGAAAAAGAGGCGCGTGAGCAGATTCGCCTTTCCTTGCAGTCCAAGCTGGCGGCGCTTACGACTTCGGTCGCGCGTTTGCTGGTGCAGAATAACGAAAGCGAGGAGCGTGCCGCGGCCCAGGTCACGGAAATTTATAATCGGGTCGCGCGTCAGGCCTACGTTTTTCTGACTGCGACTCTGGTTGCCATCATTCTCACCAGCCTCTATCTCATCCGTTCCAACCGGCTCATCTTCAACCAGCTTGCAGTCCTGTCCGAGCAACGAAGCGATCTGGCGCAGAAGCTGATTTCGTCGCAGGAATCGACGCTGCGTCACATATCGCGCGAGCTTCACGACGACTTTGGTCAAATTCTGACGGCGATGGGAATGATGCTGGGTCGAGCGCGAAATCAACTGCCAGAGGGGTCCCAACTGCGCACCGATCTGCTCGAGGTCCGCGAAATTGCGCAGACCACGCTCGATAAAGTTCGCAGCCTGTCGCAAGCCCTGCATCCGGTAATGCTCGATGAGGCCGGACTGGAGCCGACCATCGAGTGGTATTTGCCGGTGGTGGAAAGGCAGACTGGAATTGGCATATGCTACGAGAAATCCGGAACGCCGTTTCCCATTCATGGCAACGCTGCCGTGCATATTTATCGCGTCTTGCAGGAAGCTTTGAACAATGTTGCCCGCCATTCCGGAGCGAAGAAAGCCTGGGTGCGATTGCGCTTCGCAGCCGAACATTTGCAACTCGAGGTTGAAGACCACGGCTCGGGATTTCCCGCGGCGGGCCCGCGGCAGGGAATTGGCCTGGTAGCCATGCGCGAGCGCGCCGAACTGCTGGGCGGGAAAATTGCGATCGCGGGTGCTGCCGATGGTGGCACACTGGTGAGCATGACCGTTCCACGAGAGCAGTTGGAGTCGAATGCCTGATCACCAAATCTCGGTGCTGTTGGTGGATGACCACAGCCTTGTCCGGCGCGGCTTCCGGCGCATGCTAGAGGATGAGCCGGACATCCGCGTGGTCGGCGAGGCCAGCGACGGTGAAGAAGCAGTCAAACTCGCGCGGTCTCTCAAGCCGCAAGTTATCGTGATGGATTGCGCTTTACCGGGGATGAACGGTCTTCAAGCGACGCGCAAAATTCTACAAATGCTGCCGGAGACACTCGTCCTGATGCTCAGCATGCATACCGAGGAAACCTGGGTACGGCAGGCGGTCGATGCCGGAGCGCGTGGTTATGTACTTAAGAACGCGATGGACCTGGAGTTGAGTTCGGCAATTCGGCGGATGGTGAAAGGCGAAACCGTTCTCGACGGCCAGCTTTCCAAGCAGCAGGTATTGAAGGGAGAGCGCAATTCGGGCCTGACTCCGCGGGAAGTCGAAATCCTGCAGCTCATCTGCGATGGGAAGTCGAACAAAGAGATTGCAAATCAGCTTGAGTTGAGCGCTAATACCGTCGCGGTGCATCGCGCCAACATTATGGACGCGCTGGGGATACATAAAACTGCCGAGTTGGTTGTTTATGCCATTCGCAATGGGCTGGTGAATGTTCCGTGAGCCGTGGATTAGTAATTCACCGCGCGCTTCGATAGGTGGTTTCGGGTAGGGCAAACCCCTAGTATTTTTACGTTATTGCGCCGATCCGGCCCACGCGCGAATATGGCTTCAACGTCCTCATAAATAAATGGCCACCTCCGGCCTGACAACTTGAGGAGTTCAACCCACGAAGCTGAAGCCGCCGCGAGGCGGCTTTGGTTTTTTGCAGCTTGTCCTATTCCTTGCACGTGAATTTTCTTTCTGTGCGTATAATGTTCGTTTCTTGATTCCTAATCTCCACGTCGAGGAATTAAATGTCGAACTTTTTCGGTCCGCTTTCTCCCACTCGCAGAAACTTTTTGGCTACAACCGGCGGCGTAATTGCTGGAGCGGTCGCGGCCCCGCGTGGCGTGTCCGCATCCGCGGCGCAATCGGAGGACTCGCAAACCTCTACGCCGCGCAACCGTCGCAAGATCCTGATCGGCGTTTTCGACCCTGCGTTCCCCGATCTCACGCTCGACCAGTTGGTAGAGAAATACCAGCAGATGGGAGTCGAGGCGGCCGAGATCGGCACTGGCGGTTATCCCAACAACAAGCATTGCCCGATGGACGACTTGCTGGCCGATCCCGCCAAGCTTCGCGCCTGGAAGAAGAAATTCGACGACCACAACATTCAGGTCGCCACGTTGAGCTGCCACGGCAACCCGGTGCATCCCGATAAGACTATTGCTGAACGCGACGACCAAACCTTCCGCAAAACCGTGCTGCTGGCCGAAAAGCTCGACGTGAAAGTGATTGTCGGATTTTCCGGCTGTCCCGGTGCGAATCCGACGGATAAGAACCCAAACTGGATCACCTACCGTTGGCCTCCCGAATATGCGGCCGCGCAGGATTGGCAGTGGAAGGAAAAAGTCGTTCCATACTGGAAAGACGCTGCCAAGTATGCTCGCAGTCATGGGATTCACCGGATCGCGCTCGAAATGCACCCTAATTTTATGGTGTACAACCCGCTCACCTTGCTCAAACTACGCGATGCGGTTGGAGAAGAAATCGGCGCCAACAACGACCTCAGTCATTTGTTCTGGCAAGGCTGCAATCCAGTCGAAGTCATTCATATGCTCGGCAAACAGGGCGCGATTTATCACGCGCACATGAAAGACACGGTACTCTTTCCCGACAAGGTCGCAAGGTATGGCGTGCTGAACTTCATCTTCGAAAAGCAGGACCTGAAAACAGCGTCGGACGCGTTCCGCGCCGTCGGCTACGGGCACAGCGCCAGCACTTGGAAAGACATCATGCGTGCCTACATGGACGTCGGATACGACGGCATTTTCAGCGTCGAAAACGAAGATCCGATTTTATCGGGCGAAGTCGGCGTCGAGCGCGCGTTGTATGTTTTGAAGAACGTGCGTGAAGAATTGCTGACCGAACCGCAGTTGGCGTAAATGGTTGGCTGTACCTTCTCTGCGAATTCCGGTTTTTCTCTGCACGCTCTGCGGTTAGAAGCTTTTGACCGCAGAGATCGCGGAGCGACAATAGAGTTCGCCGAGAAAAACTAGGGAGGAGTAATGGATCGCAGAACTTTCATCGCTAGCACCACCGCAGCAGCATTCATGGCCCGCTTCTCCTGGGCCGCAGCCGAGCATCGGATTGAAAAAATTGGCCTTGAGCTCTACACCGTTCGCGACGCCCTGAATAAAGATTTCGAAGGCACGATCGCCCGCGTTGCCAAAGTCGGATACAAAGAGGTTGAACTGGCGCAGTTTTTTGCGCACCTGCCGGAGTTCAACCCATCACCGAAAGATGCGCGAAAAATTCTGGACGACAACGGCTTGGCCGCTCCCGCATCCCACATCCCGTACTCCGCGCTTTCACCGGAAAACCTGCCCAAAGTCATCGAAGCCAGCAAAGTTCTCGGACATAGCTACATCGTCAATCCTTCGATCGACCGTGCCCTGTTCAAGCAGCCTGACGGTTGGAAGCGCGCTGCGGAAACTTTCAATCGCGCCGGGGAAGAGTGCCGGAAATCCGACCTTCATCTGGGCTACCACAATCACGTGGAGGAGTTTAAACCGCTGCCCGATGGCAAATTGCCATACGACGTTTTGCTCGCTGAAACCGATCCCAAGCTGGTCAAGATGGAAATGGATATTGGCTGGATCCACGAAGCCGGTGCTGACCCCATCGCGTATTTCGAAAAATATCCCGGCCGTTTTCCGTTGGTGCATGTGAAGGATTTCGACAAGGACCGCAATATGGTGGATGTTGGCAAGGGTGAGATCGATTGGAAAGCGATCTTCAAGAAAGCCGACGTCGCCGGAATCAAACACTACTTCGTCGAATTCGATAATCCCAAAGATCCGTTCGAAGCCATACAAGCCAGTTACGAATATTTAGAGAAGTTGCGTTTCTAGCTTTACTCTGCGTACCCCTGTGATCTCTGTGCACTCTGTGGTAAAGGTTTTGGTTTTTTCTGACCACAGGGAATGCGAGGAATAAGAGAAAATGGCCCAGGTAATTCGCTCCCCGAAGGTTTACGACGTTTGCATCATCGGTTCCGGCGCTGCCGGGGGCACCGCGGCGAAAATCCTCACCGAAGGCGGACTCAATGTGGTCATGCTCGAAGCCGGGCCGCCGCTGAATCCAGAAAGAGATTTTAAAGAGCACGTTTGGCCTTATCAGCTTCCGCACCGGGGCGCCGGGGTCGGTGGAAGAGCCAGCGCTGATTTTGGCGAATTTCTGGCTCCCAACGGTTCGTGGGAAATTGAAGGCGAGCCGTACACAGTAGCTCCCGGATCACGATTCCGCTGGTTCCGCTCGCGCGTCGTCGGCGGGCGCACCAATCATTGGGGACGCATCGCTCTCCGCTTTGCTCCGGTGGATTTCAAAGCCCGCTCGTACGACGGCATGGGCGACGACTGGCCCATCAGCTACGACGACCTCGCGCCTTACTACGACAAAGTTGAATCGTACATTGGGGTCTTTGGAACGAAGGAGAACGTCTCCAGCGCGCCTGACGGCATTTTCATGAAGCCGCCGAAGCCACGCTGCACTGAAACTATCATCAAGAAATCCTGCGACAAGCTGAACATCATCTGCATTCCCTCGCGTCTTGCAGTCATTACTGAGGCGCACAATGGACGCGCCGCCTGTCATTACTGCGCGCAATGCGGGCGCGGTTGCGTCAGCGCGTCGAATTTCAGCTCAAGCCAGGTAATGATTCCGCCCGCGGAGAAGACCGGACACCTCACCCTGATCACCGGCGCCATGGCCCGAGAGATCATTGCCGGCAAAGACGGGAAGGCCGAAGCGGTCTCCTATATCGACAAGGCCACTCGCACTGAAAAAAAGATCAGCGCCAAAGCTTTTGTGGTCGGCGCCAGCGCCTGCGAGTCTGCGCGCCTGTTGCTGAATTCAAAGTCTTCAATCTTTCCCGATGGGATTGCAAACTCCTCTGGCGTTGTTGGCCGTTATCTTACCGACAGCGTTGGCAGTTCCGGCTATGGATATTTCCCGCAACTCGCTAAGATGCCAGCCCACAACCACGATGGCGTCGGCGGAATGCACATGTATATGCCGTGGTGGAAGTTCGACCGCAAAAATGAGTTTCTGCGCGGATATCACATCGAGTTCGGCGGTGGGCGCGAGATGCCGGGTGTCGGCGACTTCCACGGTGTCTGTGAAGAATCCGAAGGTTACGGCGCAAGCCTGAAAACCAAGTGCCGCGATATGTACGGAACTTTCATTGGCTTCGCCGGACGCGGCGAGATGATTCCGAACGAACAGAGCTATTGCGAGATTGATCCGGATACCGTCGATCAATGGGGCATTCCGGTGCTGCGTTTCCATTGGCAGTGGAGCGATAACGAAATCAAAATGGCGCGCGATATGCAAGAGACGTTCCGCGACATCGTGGAGACCGCGGGCGGTACTTATTTTTGGCAAACTCGTTCGGCCGGCGACCATCCGTATGGAATCGAGGACGGTGGGGTGATTATTCACGAGCTCGGCGTGGTGCGCATGGGCAGCAGCCCGAAAACTTCAGTTCTGAACGGCTATTGCCAGGCGCATGACGTGAAGAACCTATTTGTAATGGATGCGGCTTCGTTCGTGAGCAACGCCGACAAGAACCCGACGTTAACGATCATGGCGCTGTCTTGGCGGGCTTCAGAGTATTTGCTGGATCAGGCAAAAAAGGGAAGCTTGTAATCAGGATCCTTTTGCCGCCGAGTGTCGAAGACATGACCTTAAGGCGCGGACAGCTTAGCTTATTTGCGGCATTCACTTTGCTGCTACCGGCATCGACTTTCGCGCAAAACAAAGCCTTGACTGCTCGCCAGGTGATCGAACGCATTCAGGCCCACGTCGGTGTTCCGTGGAAGAGCGACACGGTGGATACATTCAAGGCGGGAAATCCGGATGCGCCAGTCACTGGTATCGCCGTGACGATGATGGCGACGCTCGATGTTTTACAGCGCGCCGCCGCGTCGGGGAACACTCTCATCATCACTCACGAGCCAACCTTCTTCAATCACCTCGATAAACCGGACGATCTAGCAGAAGGTGAGAGTGATCCGGTGCTGTCTGAGAAGCGTGCCTTCATTGAAAAACATGGCCTGATCATCTGGCGATTCCACGATCACTGGCACGCTCGCAAACCAGACGGCATTCAAGCAGGCATGGTGCATGCGCTTGGCTGGCAGAAATTTCAAGACCCCGCAAATGAGCATCTCTTTACCCTGCCGAGGACAACACTTGCAGAACTCGCTGCCGCAATTAGGGCAGATCTTCACATTCGGGTAATGCGAGTAGTCGGCGATTCGGAAATGGCGGTTACTCGAGTGGCTATGAGTCCGGGTGCGGCAGGTTTCGGGCGCGAGACAAAAGCTTTAGAGATGAATGACGTCGAAGTACTGGTAGTCGGCGAGACCCGCGAATGGGAAACGGTCGAGTACGTGGCCGACGCGGTTACCGAGGGTAAGCACAAAGCCCTGATCATTCTCGGGCACATTCCTTCCGAGCAGGCAGGGATGGAAGAGTGTACGCGCTGGTTGAAGGGCTTTATTACTGAGGTCCCAGTTAATTTTGTTCCGTCGCTCGAACCTTTTTGGATTCCGGAAACGACTGCGGCGACAAGCAAAGAGTTGAGGACAAAATAATGTCAATTTCCCGGCGTGACGTTTTGAAGTCGCTGGCAATGGGTGCGGCGGCAACTTCCGTGTTGCGCGTCATCCCCGCGCAAGCTGCCGAATATGCCCATCACATGGTCGCGGCGGAGAAAGCTGCGACGAAGGTCTATACGCCCAAATTCTTTCCTGCGCACGAATACAAGACTTTGCAGGCGCTCTGCCAAACCATCATTCCCGCGGATTCCGACTCTGGTGGCGCAATTGAAGCCGGCGCGCCGGAGTTTATTGACCTGCTGACCAGCGAAAACACGGAATATCAACGTATGTTGGGCGGAGGCTTGATGTGGCTGGAAGGTACTTGCTCCGACCGGTATGACAAGGTCTATCTCGACTGCTCACCACAGCAACAAAAGGAAATCCTCGATCAGATCGCGTATCGTAACAACGCGGTCGCGAATCCGAGCCTGAGCCAAGGAGTTGAGTTTTTCTCATTCCTCCGCAACATGACTGCCGACGGATTTTTCACCAGCGAAATTGGAATCAAATATCTCGGGTATATCGGAAGCGGTTATCTCAAAGAATTTCCTGGCTGCCCGCCCGTGCTGGGACTGTCGTAGTCCGCAATATGTCATGTGGCGCGGGCGCCCTCGCCCGCGTGAGACGGCCAAAAGGGCTGCGCCGGGCGAGGCTGAAACATTTCGCGGCCCAAAGCCTCCTCACAGGCACCCTCCTTCGCGGGCGAGGCGCCCGCGCCACATGACCCAATGATGTAAATTAAAAGCGAAATTCGGGCGCCCAAAAAAGAGAGGCACTTCTTATGGCCGTAGGCTACCCAGGTTCAGGAACGATGGTGGCGCATGCCATGGTGACCACGCAATTTGAATTGGACGGATTTCGCGTGGTGCGCACTTTCGGCGTGGTCCGCGGGATTGTGGTGCGCTCGCGTTCGATTGTGGGCACCATCGGCGCCAGTCTGCAGACCATTCTCGGCGGCAACATCACTCTGCTGACGAATCTTTGCGAGAAGACCCGTGCCGAAGCTTTTGATCTGATGCTGCAGCACGCGGCGCAACTCGGTGGCAACGCAGTTGTCGGCGCGCGTTACGACGCAACTGAGATCATGCAAGGAGTCACTGAAGTCCTCGCATATGGAACTGCTGTATTCGTCGAACCCATCAAACCGTCATGAGTCAGGCGCAATTGCTCCACGTCCTCGGCTGGATCTGGGCTGTCTTCGGGGTGTACTGGATCGCGGCGGCCCGGCATCGAAAAGCGGAGCAGACCGGTGAGTTGTCTTTATATCGGCTCATTCGGATTCTCCTATTAGTAGTCACATTTGCGCTGCTGTTTTCGCCTCGGGCCCGCGTTGGACCACTTGGCCGGCGATTTTTGCCGCAACTTCCGATAATCGCTTACATCGGATTCGCACTCGCCATAGCGGGCATGGGCATTGCCGTGTGGGCGCGCATCCATCTGCGCCAGTACTGGAGCGACAAGGTTGTGCTTAAGGTCGATCATCAGCTCATCAGCAGCGGCCCTTATGCGCGAATGCGCCATCCCATCTATTCCGGCGTGCTCCTTGGAGTTGCCGGTACTGCTTTGGTTGTAGGTGAGTGGCGCGGCGTAGTGGCGTTTTTCTTGCTGCTTCCAAATTACGCGGTCAAAGCCAAACGGGAAGACAAAATATTAGCAGGGGCTTTCGCGGAAGACTTCGCAGATCACAAAAGGCGCGCTGGATTTCTACTGCCGCGCCTCTACCCGAAGAAGTAATTACTTCGGAGAAATCGCCTCCAGAGACGCGCCCATGGTGTTTGCCGGCACCGCGTGCTTTACTTTTTCAACTTCCAGCCACTTGCGGATTGCAGGGATCGCGGCGCGGGTGGCTTCTTCGCCGATGTGGACCAACTCGGCGCTACGCTCGAAATCATCGTAGCGGTAGCCGGTCACGTCGGGCTCAATGACCAGGTCGGCGCAGCTGCGGGCTTGGGCACAGTTCACATCCTGCGCTATGGAGAAGCACTGTCCGATCACGTCAAAAATATGACGTGGGCCCTCGCTGTTTTTCCAGTGGCTTCTCAGGCTGACCGCAAGAACTTTGTCGGCGCCCATGTCGCGTGCGGGCTTGGTCGGCAACGAATGGGCGAGCATGCCATCGACCAGCAACCGCCCGTTAACTTTGACGGGAAGAAAAACTCCGGGATAGGCGCAGCTGGCTCGCACGGCATCAACCAGCGGGCCAGTGCGGAACACCACGCCTTCGCCGGATCCAAAATCTGTAGCGGTAACCGCCAGCGGAAGCTGCAGCTCCTCAAAGGTGTGGACCTTGAGGATTTTCTTCAGAAAAGTGATCATGCGCAGGTTGGTGGCGAATCCGTAGCGCGAGAGCGTCCAGCGGGCCAGATCACGGAACCGCACCCGGTCAGCAATTTCTTCCAATTCGGCGGGTGACACGCCGCTGCAATAGGCGGCGCCAATCAATGCGCCCACGCTGGTTCCAGCGACGAAACTAATTGGGATTCCTTCCTGCTCAAGGACCTTTAAAACGCCGACGTGGACGATGCCACGGGCGAAGCCTCCGCCGAGGGCGAGGCCAATCGATGGAATTGGCGAAGCCGCCGTCGCCGCCGGCATCCCCGAGATGGTGCGCCCGAAAGCCCGCACCGAACGTACGATCTTGTCTAAACCCCTTATGGCCATAAAACCAGGCCTCCGGTCCACCAACACTTCCTTACAGCAACTTAGATGCCGCTCCTAAAGGGTAAGTTCCCCCACGTATGGCGGGAAGTTACCGTAGTCCCTTCTATCTACAACCCGTGACGAACACGTTTGTTCCTGATAATTTGGGTTGATGTTACGAGAGTTCTCGGCCGGCGGGGTCCTAATACGGCATACGCCCGAGGGCTGGGAATTGGCGGTAATTGAACCGCAGCGGGAAGCGTCGATTGTGGGTGAAAGTGACAAAAAACGTCACAAACAGGTACTGGCGCTTCCTAAAGGCTTGATTGACCCCGGCGAAAAGCCCGATCAGACGGCGGTTCGAGAGGTCCGCGAGGAAACCGGTCTCACCGGCAGCATTCTGGCTAAACTCGGCGATATCAAATATATGTACGTCCGCAGCTGGGGAGACAAACAGCGGGTATTTAAAATCGTCAGCTTTTACCTGCTGCAATATGAGTCCGGAACCATTGACGACGTTTCGCCCGCCATGCGGATTGAAGTGAAACAGGCACAGTGGATTCCGCTAGAAGGCGCCGAGCGCAGGCTTGCCTATCGTGGCGAGCGGGACGTGATTCGGTTGGCGCGGCAACGTTTGAAATCGCACGCAGAGGAGGTACAACCCTGATGGCGCGTACTGTTCATGTGGAGCAGCATTTTACTTCGGGCAATTTTGTTCGCGACATGGTGATTGGGATGTCGGACGGTCTGACCGTCCCATTCGCGCTCGCCGCGGGACTTTCGGGCGCAGTCGCGAACACGCGTTTGATTGTGATCGGCGGTCTGGCGGAAATTGCCGCTGGGTCGATCGCGATGGGACTAGGCGGCTACCTCGCCGCGCAAGGAGACGCCGAGCACTACGACCAGGAAAGGGCACGCGAATATCGTGAAGTGGAAGAGATTCCTGAGCAGGAGAAAGCCGAGGTCAGCTACGTTTTTCAGGAGTATGGACTGACCGCAGAACAGAGTAAGCCCATTGTGGACGCGCTAAGCCGGCAAACCGATTCGTGGGTGGATTTCATGATGCGCTTCGAACTCGGGCTGGAGCCGCCGGACCCGAAGCGGGCCGTCACCAGCGCGGCCACCATCGCCGGGGCTTATATCGTAGGAGGCATGATTCCGCTGTCGCCGTATATCGTGTTGGGCAATGCTTTTCGCGGACTCATAGTTTCTGCGGTTGTCACTCTGGCAGCGCTGGGCATCTTTGGATTTATCAAAGGTAAATTCACCGGGGCGCGTGCGCTGCGCAGCGCGTTTCAAACTGTAGTCATCGGCGGACTGGCGGCCTCGGCGGCATTCCTGCTGGCGAAGTTGATTGCGTAAAAGCGGCAACGGATTGGCACGGATTTTACGGGTTTCGCGAGTTCAACAATTAGTCTCGTTTTTGGAGGTACGGGCGTCCTCGCCCGTACCATTCGAGGACTCAATCTTCTGGTCGGAATCCTTGCAGTTCTTAGGAACCTTGATTATCTCTTTCGCCGAACGGCGATTCCGCCGAAAATTACCTCATGCGAAGTGTCCTTATTCCCTTTTTGCTCTTCCTTTCAATTTGCCCGATATCGTTTGCCCACACCCACAAGAATACTTCGCGCGCGCTTGATCCTTTATATGGATCGGCCCTGGCTACGGCGAACCGATTTCTACATGCATGGCAAGCTGAAGACCACGAAACCGGAATCATGATGCTCAGTGACTCGGCGCGGCAGCATGTTTCACCCGATCGCCTTCAGAGTTTCTTCTCGCCTGGACCAGACGCAGCATATGAAATTGCGCGCGGCAAGCGGGTCAGCTCTGCAGCTTATGAGTTCCCGGTTGTTCTATTTGGCGCTTCCGCGCACCGGCACGTCTGCACGGTGATCGTAACTCGCAGTGGCAAAAACGAATGGGCTGTCGATCGGCTTCCCTGAGAGCAATAACCACGAAGGACACGAAGTTACTCGAAGGTGAACCGCTAACTTAGACATACTCGGGTTCTCCGGAAACCTCCTGACGAGACAGAACCGCTTATCCTCAACGTAGCCGAAGAATGCGCGTTGTGGTTTACTGAATAGCTGCTATTTCGACCACAATGAAACGAATCCATAAAGTCGCAATTCTAGGGGCCGGGACTATGGGAGCGCGCATTGCCGCGCATTTGGCCAACGCCGGCATCCCGAGTTTTCTTCTTGATATTGTCCCGGCGGGAGCCGACGCATCTTCGCGAAATAAAATAGCCGTCGCTGGCCTGGAAGCAGCCCGCAAAGCCAAGCCCGCCGCGTTCTTTGAGCCTTCGCTCGCGTCCTCGGTCATGCCCGGCAATTTCGAAGATGACCTGAAGCGCGTCGCGGAAGTTGATTGGATCATCGAGGTAGTTGTCGAGGACCTGGAGATCAAACGGACGCTGCTCAGAAAAGTGGAGCAGTTCCGCAAGCCTGGGACCATCATCACCACCAACACTAGCGGCCTACCGGTGGCGAAGATTACGGAAGGATTTCCGGACGATTTTCGCCGGGCATGGTTTGGCACACATTTTTTTAATCCGCCACGATACATGCGACTGCTGGAAATCATTCCTACTACGGACAGCGACCCTGCACTCATCGAAGCGGTTGCGAACTTTGCGGACGTTCATCTCGGCAAGGGCGTGGTACTGGCGAAAGATACGCCTAACTTCATCGCCAACCGCATTGGCACATTTTCTGTGCTCAACGTAATGCGGCTGATGCAGGAACTCGATCTCACCATCGAAGAAGTGGACGCATTGACCGGTCCGGCGCTTGGCTGGCCGCGCTCCGCAACGTTTCGCACCCTCGACTTAGTCGGGTTGGACATTCTGGGACACGTGGTCCGCAATATGACGGAGAATGTCCGCGACGAACGCAATGACCTCACACTGCCCAATTTCTTCCAGCAAATGCTAGAGCGAAAAATGCTCGGCGATAAGACGGGTGGCGGTTTTTATAAAAAGGCGAAAGGCTCCGGTGACGATGAACGCCTTGGTCTCGATTGGAAGACCCTGGAATATCGTCCGCGGCAAAAGGCAAGGTTCGCGTCACTCGATACCGCGAAGAATATCGACGACCCCGCAGCGCGCATTCGAGCCTTGATCGGCGGATCGGGAAAAGGGAAAGACGAACAGTTCCTTTCGTCTGCGCTTTCCGATCTGTGGACTTATTCGGCCAACCGTATTCCAGAGATTTCAGACAGCGTCGTTGAAATTGATCGCGCGATGCGCCTGGGCTTTAACTGGGAATTGGGCCCGTTCGAGCTTTGGGATGCGGCCGGAGTTGAAGCCTCCGTCACGCGCATGAAGAAGGAAGGGCGGCCGGTCGCTAAGAACGCTGAGAAGCTGCTGGCGTCGGGAAGGAAGACTTGGTACGAGGACGATCCGCGATCCGCTTCAGGCCGTGCGTATTTCGACCTTGCGAGCGCTACTTACAAGCCGGTCGCTGTCCCAGCAGGCGTGTGGTCGGTAGCGGCTGCGAAAAAATCAAAGGGCGTGGTCAAGAAAAATTCCGGCGCGTCGCTGGTCGATCTCGGAGACGGTGTGGGCTGCATCGAGTTCCACTCCAAGATGAACACGCTGGGTTCCGACATTGTGCAGTTTGTCTCGCAGACGCTCAAGCCCGGCGGCGCTGGCGACAAGTTCGAAGCCTTTGTGATCGCGAATGATGCCGCCAACTTCTCCGTGGGCGCCAATCTCATGCTGCTGCTAATGAGCGCGCAGGAAGAGGAATGGGACGAAGTCGATCTCGCAATCCGCGCCTTTCAGGGCATGACCCAGGCAATCAAGTTTTCACCAAAGCCAGTGGTGATTGCCCCATTCGGGATGACCCTCGGCGGCGGAGTTGAAATGTCGCTGCATGCGGCGGCCCGCCAGCCCCACGCCGAACTCTATATGGGATTGGTGGAGGTAGGAGTCGGACTTCTGCCGGGCGGTGGAGGGTGCAAGGAGATGTTGCTGCGCGCGATCGAAAGCGCCAGCACAATTCGTCCCGGCGGTCGTGGAGAATCGGTCGAGCTGATGGAAGCCATGAAGCGTGCGTTTGAGGCGATCGCGATGGCCAAGGTCTCAACATCGGCCTATGAAGCACGCGGTCTAGGCCTGCTGAACACTTCCGACCGGATCACGATGAATCGAGACCGTGTGGTCACAGACGCGAAGGAACGCGCGCTCGAACTGCTGCGGTCAGGTTATGAGCCGCCGCAACCTCGAACGGACATTCCGGCTCCGGGAGAAAACATCCTCGCTGCCCTGAAGATGGGTGTTCACCTGATGCGCCAGGGCGAATACATCACCGAATATGAGGTGAAAATCGGGACGAAAGTGGCCGAGGTCCTATGCGGCGGAAACGTAACGCCGGGCACTCCGGTTAGCGAGCAGTACATTCTGGATCTTGAGCGCGAAGCATTCAAATCGCTGTGCGGTGAAAAGAAAACTCAGGAGAGAATTCAGTACACGCTGAAGACGGGGAAGACGCTGAGGAATTAATCCTGAAGCAGGCTGGTTTGAAGTGAAATATCTCATCATCTATGAAAAGTCTGAGTCCGGCTGGGGCGCTTATGCTTCCGATCTTCCTGGTCTCGGTGTTGCCGCCAAAACGCAGGATGAGGCGAAAGAATTGATTCGCGAGGCGATTGAATTCCACGGAGAGGGCATGCGCCAGCACGGCGATGCGATTCCGACACCGAGTGCCACCACTGAGTACATCTCGGTTTGAAGCGATTCAAGGCGCCGCCTGTCGCAACTAACCTACCCCGACGCGCATATGTCAGCCCACCAACTACGTGAGCGCGAAGGTGCGCTCAACGGCTGGATATCCGTTTCTGGCTCCAGGATCGTAACCCCAAGTGCGTCGGCCAGTACACCACTAGCGGAACCACAACTAAATAAGCTGCTAAATATAGCCATCCAGGCACCACGTGCTGTTCGTGACCAAGTCCCCTGGCCCAGTTCACGTTGTATTCCGGCCGCCAGAAAAAATTAATCGGCACAAGCACCCAGCAGGTAAGCGTCTGCCACTTCCACGCGCGGTCATCGTAGCCGAGGCGGTGTACTGACCAGAGCAGCAACGGTGGCACGACGAGGTGATACAGCCCCAGGAGCCGCACAAACAGGGGCACCTTGGGATCGAACATGTACTCCGTTCCGCCAATGATGTGGTGCCCAAACAAAACCGCGCCGACCAGATCCAGCGCGTAGAGGCTTTGGAAGACGAGCAACCCCACAGCTTGCCAGGAGAGAATCAATCGACTCTCAAACCACAGTCCAACTGCGATCAGCAAATTTCCCAGATCGCAGAAGTAAAGAAAGTTCTGGGCTCCGTACTGCCTCCAGTAAAGCGGCGCCCACAGCAGCACCCACGCACTCCAGGCGACTTTCAGCCACAGAGGAATCGTCGAGTTTGCAGTTTGGTTTGCTCGCATTACCCAATTACGTCAGTAACTTGCTGGTACACACCAGTGTACCTACCATCGCAGTATGAGCTACCGGGCCCTCCTTTTCTGCCCAGATGAGACCGCGGCGCGCCTGGTCACGCAAGTGCTGAGTGAGCTCGATTTTACGGTTGAACTTTCTTTTGAGCCGTTTGTCACGGTAAAGAAACTTACCGCTGAGCCTTTTGACGCGGTGGTGGTGGATTGCGGAAACGAGGAGAATGCCTCGCTCCTGTTCAAAAGTGCGCGCAATTCCAGCCTGAATCACAGCTCCTTGTGCGTTGCCGTCGTCGAAGGCCAAATGGGAGTCGCCAAGGCCTTTCGCATCGGCGCAAACCTGGTGCTCACTAAGCCGATCAATATTGAACAGTCCAAAGGAACCTTACGGGTGGCAAGGGGCCTGCTGCGGAAGAGTGAACCAAAACCGCGAGCAGCCTCCGAGCCAGCTAAAACGATCCTCCAAACTCATGCCCCAGTGCCGAGTTCACTGGCGGCGCTGCCCGCTCCAGCAGCAGCGGCCAACATTTCCGCACCTGCGTCCAGTGGGGAGCAACCAGCGCCCGCCCGGGCTGCGACCGTTCCTTCGTCGCTATTCGAGGCTGAGCAGGAAAAACCCGCAGCGCACGATACCGACGAGAAGAAACCGCGCGAGTCTATGCCGGATTTTCTCATCAGCAAACCTGCGGCAGCGGAGCAAAGTTTGACGCTGCCACCCAAGGCCGGAGGCGAGCGATTCGCTGGAGGAACTTCGATCTCAGCGGCCGCTGCGCCCGCGCTGGCGCCAGAATTGCCCACGCCCCGAACGAGCGAGTTCCTGGCAAAAACCGCACAACCAATAAAAACCGTACAGCCGATAAAAACTGCGCCACCTCTGGCTTCGCAAGACGCGATCGCTCCGCAGAGGCGATTCCCCGAACCTCCGGCGGTTCGCGTTCCAACCTTTTCCTCATATGCGCAGCCTTCTTCCCGCAAAAGCGGCGGCGGGAGCAAAATGTTCTGGGTATTCGTGTGCGTGGTTATTTTGACTCCAGCAGGCTATTTCGGCTGGCAGAAGCTACAGCCGATGCGTTACATTCACCGTCCCGCTCCAGCTCCTGATACGGGCGCGCCCGCGTCCCCGCAGGTGGCAGCAAACACTGACTCTACGCCGGTCAATTCGCCTACTGCGGCAGCGCAAAGCGACACGTCCACTGTTGGTTCTCCTCCTGATTCCTCCGGCGACGCGAACACACTGAATTCGACAACGGCAGCGCCTGAAGGTTTCCCGACCAAAGAAACCATCGAAGTTAGCCCGCCGATGGAAGCTGCCGAGCCGGACATCACCGTAGTTTCGAAGCCGGCACCGTTGAAAGTGAACCAGAAGCCAACCGTCTCGTCGGCAAACCAGGCGCCGCTCGCGCCGCCATCAATCGAGCTTCCCGAGTCTCAAACATCCGATTCAGCGCTGGCCGGAATCGTGTCGACGAAAGTAGTTGTGCCCAAGACGATGCCGGATACGCTTCAACTGTCGCAAGGCGTTTCTCAGGGGTTGTTGATAAAGAAAATCGCTCCAGTATATCCGTCAGCCGCGCTGCAATTGCGCAAACAGGGCGCTGTAGAACTAATGGCCACGATCAGCAAAACGGGCGCAATCACCAAAGTAAGTGTGTTGAGCGGCGACGCAATGTTGGCCAAAGCCGCGGTTGATGCCGTTCGTCAGTGGAAATACCGGCCGTTCTTGTTGAACGCCGAGCCGGTACAAATCGAAACCCAGATCACCATCAATTTCAGACTGCCGAATTAGGCGCGATACAGTTCGCTGGTTAGCCCAGACCGGCGGGTAGCATACTCCGGCAACGTTATAATTTAGAGATGCTCTGCAGGAAAACTCCCTTCTTGTAGGGGGCGCGCGGTTGCGGCTAGCATTGCGGCGGGCTGAACTTTTCTCCCATGGATTTCCGACTCATTAGCAATTACAAGCCTAAAGGCGACCAGGGCACCGCCATCGAGTCGCTAGTCCGTGGTGTATTAGATCGCGAGCAGCACCAGGTTCTGCTCGGGGTCACTGGATCGGGCAAGACCTACACCATGGCCAAAGTCATTGAGCAGGCGAACCGACCGGCTCTGGTGATGGCACATAACAAGACGCTCGCCGCGCAGCTCTACCACGAGTTCAAGAATTTCTTCCCGCACAATGCGGTCGAATATTTTGTGTCGTATTACGACTATTACCAGCCGGAAGCGTATGTTCCAGCCGCCGATCTTTATATCGAGAAGGAATCGACTATTAATGACGAGCTCGACAAGTTGCGGCTTTCGGCAACCCGCTCGCTGTTTGAGCGCCGCGACGTTTTAATCGTGGCCTCGGTGAGCTGTATTTATGGTTTGGGATCTCCCGAAGCGTATTACGGCATGCTGTTATTCCTCGAAAAAGGCCAGAAGATCAAGCGCGAAGATATCACGCGCAAGCTGGTGGAGATTCTTTACGAACGAACTGATGGAGATTTCCGACGCGGGACATTTCGCGTGCGCGGCGACGTAATCGAGATTTATCCGACTTACGATGACATGGCGTACCGGATCGAGTTGTGGGGAGACGAGGTCGAGTCACTTTCGCAGATCGATCCGCTGTTCGGTACGGTCAAGCAGAAGTACGTGCGGCTGCCGATTTATCCGAAAACGCATTATGTGATGAAGCCGGAGACGCGCTCGAAGGCTGTCGATTCGATCAAAGAAGAACTGGCGTGGTGGGAGAAGGAACTCGAACAACAGGGACGAATCGTCGAGGCCCAGCGGGTTCATCAGCGAACGATGTACGACTTAGAAATGATTAAGTCGGTTGGCTATTGCCACGGGATTGAGAATTACTCTCGGCACTTCACCGGCCGCATGCCGGGAGAGCCGCCGCCGACGCTGCTGGATTATTTTGCGCGAGATTATCTGATGTTCATCGACGAGTCGCACCAAACCGTGCCGCAGTTACACGGTATGTATCACGGCGACCGCTCGCGCAAATCTACGTTGGTCGAATATGGGTTTCGGTTGCCGTCGGCGCTGGACAATCGTCCGCTGACGTTTGAAGAATTTGAGCACCGCAGCAATCAGCTGATCTATGTGTCGGCGACTCCCGGACCTTATGAGTTGACGAAGTCAGCGGGCGTGGTGGTTGAGCAGATCATCCGGCCGACCGGACTGGTCGATCCTCCAGTCGAGATACGTCCGGTGAAGGGGCAGATTGACGATCTGCTGCATGAGATTCGTTTGCGTGTGGAGCGGGGCGAGCGCGTCCTGGTTACAACTTTGACCAAGCGTATGGCGGAAGACCTGGCCGAATATTACAGCGAAGTGGGCGTAAAGTGCCGCTATATGCACTCGGAGATTGAGACCCTGGAACGTGTGAAGATACTTCGGGACCTCCGGCGGGGCGAGTTCGATGTGCTGATCGGAATTAACCTGCTGCGCGAAGGCCTGGATTTGCCCGAGGTTTCTCTGGTGGCGATTCTCGATGCGGACAAAGAAGGGTTTTTGCGATCTAGCGGTTCGCTGATTCAAACCATCGGGCGCTGCGCGCGTAATTTAAATGGCCGCGCGGTTTTGTATGCTGATCGAATGACCGACTCGATGCAGAAGGCCATGAACGAAACTGACCGGCGGCGGACGATTCAGGAAGCCTACAACGCGCAGAATGGCATCACGCCAGAATCGATCGTGCGGCCGCTCGATATGTCTTTGGCGGGCATCCTCGAAGCGGATTACGTGGAGCTAGCCAGCGTAGAAGCCGATGGTCTGCCTGATTTCAAGAATCAGGAAGAACTGGATGCGTTCATCGCGAAACTTGAAGTTGAAATGCGCGAGACCGCTAAGAAATTCGAGTTCGAGAAGGCGGCTAAGTTGCGCGACAGGATTAAGGAGCTCAGGACGAAGGAGTTCTTGTTCGCTTAGATCTGCTTGGTCTCAGGTGTTTGGGAACCGAGGGTTCATTCTCGTGTCAGATACTCTGCCGGAGAGAGGATCTCAATCTCCCGCCAGGGATTTAACGCAAGCAGATCTACGTCTCCCGTGATTATCAGCTCAGCCCTGCCGTTCAGCGCTAATTCTAGAAATTTGTCGTCCTTAGCATCGCGGCATTCACGCACGACTTGAACGATTGGCACGAACTCCACCACGCGACCTAGCTGACGAAGGAACTCCCGCCGATCTTTCTGGCTGACATATGGATCTAGTTTCGGGCGAGCGAGGACTTCGGCTAGTTCGTACATGGTCGCCTCGGAAACAAGCAAGCGGCCATCTCCCCTCGCCTTGCGGAAAGCCTGAGCTGGCGTTGACTGCGGTAGAAGAAGGCGGCTCACCAATACGTTCGTATCGACCACGATGCGCCGCCGGGTGCGCATCAGTCTTTCAGTATGTCCGCGAGAATCTCTTCGGTCAGGCCTCGCGCGGCAGCCTCGGCGCCTACACGGTCACAAAACTTTTCGAACTCCTCGTTGGTCGTTCCGCGGATGCGCTCGTATTCTTCGGCGGACATGATGACGGCGACGTCGCGGTTCTGTCTGCGGATCAAGACGGGTTCGCGCTGGGCGGCGTCAAGTAGTGCGGCGAGACGCTGCTTCGCCTCAGTAGCCGATACAGTCCTCATGTGTCCATTATAGACAAATTAGATAAACTGTACAACAAAAGTCTAGTGGAACCCTTGGCTCGCGCCCAAATCCGGCCTCGGGCTGATGTTGTACCGCTTCAACTTGCGGTAAAGGGTAGCGCGGCTGATGCCCAGCATCTTCCCGGCAACCACTTTATCCCCATTCACTTGCTCAAAAACACGGAGGATCGTCGTCCGCTCTATGTCTTCCAAGTCATTTGACGAGAGCAAACCTTGAACTGGGGTTGCGGTTGTCTCAGCGGTTGGGAGAGCAGACAAAATACCCGGCGGAAGGTCGCCCAGGTCAATGTTCTTGCCGTCGCCCAGCGCAACCGCCCGCTCAATGCAGTTCTCGAGTTCCCGCACGTTGCCGGGCCAGTCGTATTGCAACAGGCACTTCATCGCCGCTGCCGTCACCTGCACGCTCGAGCCATTCGCATAGCGCTCGAGAAACCAATGCGTCAGCATCGGAATATCGGAACGCCGTTCACGAAGCGCGGGCAAATGCACCGTGACGACATTCAACCGGAAGTAAAGGTCCTTGCGAAACTCGCCTGCCTTATACGCAGATTCCAAATCGCGATTAGAGGCCGCAATCACCCGTACGTCCACTTTGAACTTGTTGTTGCTACCGACCGGACGCACTTCCTTCTCCTGCAGAAAGCGCAGCAGCTTGGCCTGCATCTCCTGCGGCAATTCGCCGATCTCATCCAGAAAAACCGTGCCGCCGTCGGCCGATTGGAACAGTCCCGTCTTCGAGCGCAGCGCACCGGTAAAGGCTCCCTTTTCGTGGCCGAATAGTTCGCTTTCGATTAACGTTGGGACCAGCGAGCCGCAATCTACCGCTACAAACGGCCGGTTCGCAAATGTCCCCCGGAAGTGAATGGCCCGAGCGACCAGTTCTTTTCCGGTTCCGCTTTCGCCGGTAATCAGCACCGGCGTACGAGTATCTTTGAGGCGCGCGATCATCCGCAGAACGTCTTGAATCTTGGGCGAGGCACCGACGATCCCGTGCAGTTCAGTTTCCGCGTAGGTACACTCCCGCAGGAATTCATTTTCTTCGACCAACTGAACTTTCTCCGCCATCCTTCGCAGGAACAAGCGCAATTCCTCGACCGCGGAAAACGGTTTGGCAATGTAGTCATAGGCGCCGAGCTTCATCGCCTGCACCGCGGTCTCAACCGAACCGTGGCCGGTCATCACCGCAACCTCGGAGCGCGGCAGCATTTTTCTCACTCGATCCAAGAATTCAATGCCAGACATTTGCGGCATCACCAGATCGGTAAGAATAATGTGCGCCGGTTGCTCTTCGAGCAGCGCGAGCGCCGCGTGGCCATTTCCGGCCTGCATACAGGTAAAGCCTAAGCCACTGGCGACAGTCACACACAAGTGGCGGATACTTTCCTCGTCATCGACTACTAAGAAACGAATTCCCAAACTCTCGGTCACAAAGGTTTCCCCACGGTTTTCTCAATTACGGAAAGGAATTGTTGGACGCGGAAAGGTTTTTCCACGCAAGGCACGCCGGTACGCTGCAGGGTTGCGGCGGTTTCTTCGCTGGCCACATCGCCGGTTATAAATACCAGCCGCGAGGCGAGGGCCGGGCGGTTCGACGAAATCCAGGTGAAGACATCAGCGCCATCGACTCCGCCGGGCGTTCGCATATCAGACACCACGCCCATGAATTCTCCTGCCGCCAGATGTCGAAGCCCATCGACCCCGGAGTCGCAGCAGACTACTGCGTATCCGTTGCGCTCGAGCACGGCCCGCACATAGCTCATGACGGCTGGCTCATCTTCAATAAGCAGGACAGGCAGGAGTTTCGGCTGAATTGAGGGCGCACTCATGTGTGTGTGACTCCAGCGATGGCGGAAATGGATGCGAGTTCACGCACAGCCGGAAAGCGGACAGTGAAGGTCGCACCCTCGCAATCAGAATTGTTCCAACAAAGAATTTCCCCACCATGTTCTTTCACGATTCCATAGCAGATACTCAGGCCCAGGCCCGTGCCCTCGCCGACATGCTTGGTGGTGAAGAAGGGATCGAAAATGCGGTCAGGCTGGCTGATTCCAGATCCGTTGTCCCTGAAAGTTACTTCGACGTAGTCATCCTTGCAGGCGGTTGAGATCTCAATGCGCGGTCCATTGGTCTTTTCCCGTACCGCGTCATAAGCGTTGTTCAGGATGTTCAAGAACACCTGCTGCAGCTGGTGCGAATCGCCAATGATAAACGGCAGGTGATCGCGAAGGTTTTCGGTCACTGAAACCCCGCGGCTCTGCAAATCGTAAGAGCGCAACTGAAGCGTGCGCTTCAGAATGGGATTCAACTGGACGGGCTTGCGCTGTGGCGGCATCTGGCGCGCGAAGCTGAGCAGGTTTTGCACGATCTGCTTGGTGCGCTGCGCCTCCTGCAAAATCACCCGCAGGTCTTTGCGGGCGCTCTCCGGCACCTCGGTATTTTCCATAAGCAGGTCTGCGAAGCCCAGAATCGCGGTCAGCGGATTGTTCACTTCGTGCGCTACGCCGGAAACCAACTGTCCGACCGCGGCCATTTTCTCGGCGTGCATCAGCTTGGACTGCAGGGAGGACGCGTCGGTTACGTCGCTCATCACGACCACAATGCTGCTGACTTGTCCCTGGTCATCGCGCATGGGGCCCATGTTTACCGAGAACTGGCCGATCCGATGGTCCGCGCGCAGGATTTGCAGCTCAAGATTATCGACCTGGCTGCCGGACAGCACCGCGGCGTAGGCGTCGCGCAAGGCGTCGCTGCTCGAAGCCGCAATTAGGGATTCCAGTGGCTTGCCCAGAATACCTGCCTGCTCGTAGCCCAGAACCTGCCAGCGCCGGTTTGCGTAACTCACCAGCCCCGCGGTATCTGCAACAAGAATCAGACTCTGGGTATTGTTGAGAATCTTGCCCGAGAAATCGCGCTCTCTCTGCAGCTCCGATTGATACGCCTTCAACCCGCTGATATCGAGCATCAGGCCGCGATACTGGGCCACGTGCCCCTGCGCTCCGGGAACGGCAAAGGCATTGATCAGCACATGAACCACGCTACCATCTTTGCGCTTGAGAACTGCTTCGCGATTGCGCAAGGTGCCTTGCCGCTCCATCTCGGCAAACAGCGCCTCATGTTGCTCCGGGGAAGGAAAGACTTCCTGCCGCGGATCGCAATGCAACAACTCGCCCCGGCTACTGCGGCCGAGCATGCGAACTAACGCATCGTTCACTTCAATAAACCTGCCGTCAGGGCTGCAGAAAAACAGGCCTTCCTGAATATTGTCGAAAAGCTCCCGGTAACGGCGTTCGGCCTCGCGGCGGTCGGTGATGTCTTTCAATACGTGGATAGTCTGCAGGCCTTCACTGCTCGCAGCGTGCACTTGGGAAGTTGAAACCAGGAACGCCCGCTCCAGCACGGGATGCACATACTCATCAACCGAGTCCCCGGTGACGCGGCAAAAAGGACACGCTCGCGGCAACGGACTGGCGCCGGTGGCCAGCAGCGCGGCTATATTCAGGCCAATCAGTTGCTGGGGCGGCACACCGACGAAGTCCGCCAGCGAACGATTGACTCGCAACACATTTCCCGATTCATCATGAGCAACGATAAAGTCGGAGATAGAGTCGAAGATCTCTATCCAGTGTCGGTTTGCCTGCTCGATGCTCGTAAAAAAACGCGAGTTCTCCAGCGAAACTGAAGCTTGTCCGGCAATGCCTTTCAGCAGCTGCTGAACTTCTGGACCCAACGGCAGTTGACGGTTGGCGAGGCAAAGAGCACCAAACAGCTCTCCAGATCCGCCGTTCAACCTGGCCAGAATAATCTCTTTCCAATCGGTGTGGCCGGCCAGCTCTTCGCCCAATAGGTCGCTGGCGGCCGCGGTCAAGATCGCATCTTGGGAGCCGGAGAGCGCGGCAAGCACGGCGCTCGCGAACTTGGTCTCAAGTTCCTTATCTTGTTCGGCAGCAAGGGAATGCAGTACTAGTGCGGAGGCGCTGCCTCCATTCTTGATTACTAAAGCTGCGTCGGTTGCCTCCATCATCTCTGCCGCGCGTTCCAGGATATTGCGCTCGAACCCCGGTCCTCGCAACAGGGAGCTTTCCAGCGCCAGCTTTGTCAGCGATTCCGAGCGCCTCCGGTGCTGTTCGGAGAGCAGCAAGTTCCGGCTTACCTCGAGGGCCGCCGTCATAAGCCCAGTTAGCGCTCGAGCGCGACGGATGTCTTCCTGCGAAATCGGCAGATGTTCACGCTGATCGAGTACGGCAAAGATTCCGAGCGCGTCGCCACTCGTGCTCAGCAAAGGCACCGCGAGCAGTTGACGCGCATTAAATTCTGCAAAGTTTTCCGAATTCCTTTCCGAAACCTGCGTGGTGTCGTCCGAAAAAAACACCTCTTTGTTTAGAATGGCGCGTGTCAGAAGTCCATCAGGAATCACATAGCCCGCAGGGCCTTGTTTGCCATTTACATAGCTCCAGCGAATCTGCAGCTTGCCCTCTTCAACCAGCCCAACAAATGCGCGCTGGAACCCCAGAAAGTTGCTCGCCCGCTGAATGAACCTCCCGATGAATTGCTCGAGATCGGAAATCGAGCCGAGTTCAGAGGCGATGCTTACAATCTGGTGAAGTTCCTCCGCCTGCGCCCTCGCCGTGCTATAGAGTTCCGCATTCGAAATGGCGACGGCAGCGAAGCTCGTGACTACTGGCAGTAGCTTTTTTTCTTCGGCGCTGAACGCGCCTTCCTTCCGGGGATACACGAGCACCGCGCCTTCTTTGCTTGAGGTGCGGAACGGTGCCGCCAGCAACGTACCGGCGGGAACGATGTCTCCCAATAAGTGCGAGGCCGGGTTGACCGCTACGGTGATGGGTTCGCCCGCCTGCAAAGCCCGGTTAGCGATGTCGGACGCGAAATGAAGGCCCTTACGGTCCTGCCGGGCCCGGACCGAAACGCTTACCGCAGGATCCTCAGTGGCAAGCGCCCACAATTCGAAGCCGCTCGCCTCCCGGCCCAAAACGCAGACCAGCGGAGTACGCAGCAATGCCCGCAAGCGGTTTGCAAAAGAGTCAACCAGCAGGCTGGAATCGGGCTCTGCGCTGAACGCCACACGGGAAAATTCCAGCAGCAAGTTCTGAAAACCATGGTTCTCGCTGGATCTTGCGGCTGGTGAACCCAGGATTTGTTCGGCGCCCGTAATTAGCTCCCTACCGCGGCTCTAAAATTCTTCCAAGTTGTTGATAAATGGGACTCTATCTTGCGATCTCAATTTGAGTCAAGCAAAAAAGCCGGTTCGGGACGGTTCGGGGTTATCCACTTCCGTACTAGAGCGGACAATATCTTTGTGACACAGGCGTCTCGCGGTTTTGAGGCCGATATGCAATTCCGCACGTCGAGCCCGACGCCTGTTCCTCCCAAATCAAAGCAAGCAGAGCCCAACCGGACGGGCATACAGATTCGATACTGGCAGCGGCGTTGGCATACAGAATTCCTTACCTTGAGGAAAATGTGTCTTTGCCGCGTACTGTCCGAAGTCCACGAAATTTCCTGGCAATTCTGCCATCCGCTTCATTGACGGTGGCCAACCTTGCGCCTCTGTTTCTTTCGACCCGCGGATTTGCCGAAGACCCGCCCGAGCGCAAGATCCGGGTCAAGGTGCTTCCCGTATACCCCGCGATTGCGCGCAAGATGGGGCTCAGCGGCGTGGTCAGAGTGCAGGTCGTGATCTCGCCCAGCGGAAGTGTGAAGGAAACGAAAGTAATCGGTGGTCACCCGATTCTTGTCACGGCTGCAGTGGATGCAGTGAAAAAATGGAAGTTCGACCCTGCCAGCGCCGAAACCACGGGCACCCTGGAAATTAAATTTGACCCAGGTAATTAACCGGCGCAGTGAGGGCGAAACACTGGAGCCACATTCATGTCTATCACCAAACAACTCCACGTTCGCTTCGGCGCCCTGCTGCTTATCGTGGTGCTGTTGCTCTGCGTGATCCTGGCGGCGGTTTATCGCGAACGGAGCACGAAAGCCAGCGCTGCTCAAGCGCTCGAAATGTCAGAAGTTACAAACAGCGTCCGCTTTCAGATGATGCAGAACCGCCTTTATCTCAGCAATTATCTGCTGAGCGGTGACACCCGTGAAGTGGAGCGGATGAACGAAGGCATTCACCAGCTCAACGAATATCTGAGCACGAGCCAGAAACTGGCCAGTTCCGACCAGCAGCGCTCGGCTTTAGACAGTGTGGCAAAAAATGAGAGTACATGGGCCACCGACTTCGCCCAGCCCATGCTGCAGAAGCGCAGAGAAGTGGACGCGGGCAATGCCACGGTTGCCGATCTGCAAATTTATTATCTGCAAAAGGACGCTTCCTCGTGGGTGAAGACCTCAACCGACTACTTGAATCAAGCCGACCAGGAAACTAAGAACCTGGTCGACAAGCGCCGCAAGTCAGATGACGATGCTGGGACCGAGATCATCCTGATTGCGTGGGTGTGTACTCTGATCGCCCTCGCGCTTGGCACCTTCATCGCTTACAAAACTGCGCGGTCCCTTACGGTTCCGCTTGCTGACCTTATGCGAGTGGCCAAGCAAATCGGCGAGGCCGGGGACCTGGACCACAAGGTCGATATCCAACGCGATGACGAAATCGGGCAATTGGGGCGCACCTTCGACGGTATGGTGGCCTATCTCAAAGAAATGGCGACTCTCTCAGAAGCGATTGCCGGCGGCAATTTAGGTGTGGAAGTCAGACCGCGCTCCAAGAATGACACATTGGGCAACGCCTTTGCCAAGATGACTGAGGGCCTGCGAAATCTGGTGCGCAACGTGAAGGATGCGGCCTCGCAGGTAGCAAGCGCCTCGGCACAAGTGGCCGGCGCGTCTGACGAGTCGGCAAAGATCAGCCTGCAAAGCTCTTCAGCAATTGACGAAGTCACCAGCACCATGCACGAAATGAGCGTCAACGTGCAGAACATGGTGAAGAGCACGCAGATACAGGCTTCCAGCGTGAGTGAGACCTCTGCGTCGATCGACGAAATGGTCGCATCCATCCAGCGGGTAGCCGACACGGCCAAGGTGCTTCTCGATATTTCAAACCGCTCTCGCGAAGAGGTGCACAGTGGCATTACCACTATGGATAAGGCCACCGAAGGTTTGAACAAGATCAATGTCACGATTGACGCGTCGGGAGAAATTATTGGCGTCCTGGGACAAAGGGCCGATGACATCGGGAAAATCATTGAGGTAATTGATGATCTCGCGGAGCAGACCAACCTGCTCGCGCTGAATGCCGCAATCGAAGCCGCACGAGCCGGGGAACATGGGCTGGGCTTTGCAGTAGTGGCTGACGAAGTGCGCAAGCTGGCGGAAAAGTCTGCGCAATCGACAAAGGAAATTTCAGAGTTGATCCAGAGCATTCAGAAAGAGGCCCGCAAAGCCGTCGAAAACATGAACCAGAGCACCGAGATCGTGGACCAGGGCCTTCAATTGGGCCACGAGCTGAACCAGGCCCTGCGAAAGATTTCTAATGTGGTCACCGAGGTCTACAAATTCGCGCAGGAAATCGGGGCCGCGACAAACGAGCAATCGCATGGCTCATCGCAGATTGCGCGTGCCACCACTCGCTTGAACGAAATCACCCACGAGATCAATTCCGCAGTTGAGGAGCAGGCCTCGGGTGCGCACGCCGTGGTGAAAGCCATGGAGCGCATGCGCGAACTGGTGCAGCAGACCACGTCGGGTTCCACCGAGCTAGCTGCTTCGGCGGAGCAGATGTCGAAAATGTCTCGCGGGCTGCTGGATTCCATGAACCGCTTCGGGATCGAGAGTGATTCCACACTTCTCGGGGAAGACCGTGCTCGCAGGGCTTCCCGGCATGCTGCGGGATCACGGTCATGAGCACAGCACTGGCGCCAGGGCACGATTTCCATATCGTGGGCTTTCAGGTCGGCCGCGAAACTTACGGCGTGCCGATCACATCGCTGCACGAAATTGTGCGAGTGCCGGAAATAACCGCTGTTCCCGACGCGCCTGAATTCGTAGAGGGAGTAATTAATCTTCGCGGCAAAATTGTTTCCGTCATCGACCTGCGAAAGCGGCTGGGCGAAAAGAAAATCACGGCCTCAAGGCGAAACCGCATCCTGGTGGTCGAGCACAACGGAAGGCTCTCTGGATTGATCGTAGATTCCGCCTCCGAAGTGTTGAAAATTCCCGCCGGGGACGTGGAAGCATCACCTAAGATATTGCACGAGAACGAATTGAATTGTGTGACGGGTCTGGGCAAGTACAAAGGTCGGCTCATTGTGTTGCTCGATATAACCCGGTTGCTCGACGTTGGTGTCAGGACGCAGAAGGGCGCGGTTATTCAAGGCAAGAGTGAAAACCGGCGGGCAGCCGCCGCCAAGTAGGCGCAAAAGGAACCCATGAGCACACCAGCCCTGGCTGTCCAGTTCAGTGACGCTGAAATGCGGCTGCTGCAATCGCTCGTGTATCACGAGTGCGGCATGTTTTTCGATGCCCGGCGAACCCATTTTCTTCAGGACCGCCTGCAGCGCCGTTTGCGCGAGTGTCGCCTGGATTCCTTTTACAGCTACTACCGGCTCTTGATTAGCACTGAAGGCAAGCAGGAGCTTGCGCGTCTGCTGGAAGACCTCACGGTGAACGAGACCAGCTTTTTTCGCAACAAGGCCCAGCTGGAGCTTTTTCACAAGCACATTCTCGACGAGCTGATTCGCAAGAAAGATGCCAGCGGAGACCGCAACTTGCGCATTTGGAGCGCCGGATGTTCGACCGGGCAGGAACCCTACACCATCGCCATGCTGGTGGCTGATGCATTGGGCTATCACCAGCTCAGGATGCCGAATCCAGCAGCGACCACCTGGCCCAAGCCGCTGGTGCCTCCGCCCTGGACCGTCGAGATTCCAGCCAGCGACATTAGCTACTCGGTGCTGCGCGCTGGACAAGAGGGTCTTTACAGCGAGCACCAGATGGCATCGGTGGATTACAACTACCGGCTTCGTTATTTCGACAAAGTGGGAGAGCGTTACGCAGTGAAAAGGCCGGTGAAGGAACTCGTCCACTTCGATTTTCACAATCTCAAGCTTGTGCGCCAGTTCGCTGAGTTCCTTGAAGCCACATGCCGCAGCGTCACCTTTCAGGGTGTGCATCGTGCGACGGATACTGCGCACCACCTCGCTGTCCTCCGGTGACTTCTCAAGCTTCAAAGCATCGTCGTTTAACGATTGCAGAAGTTCCTGTGAAGTCTCGAAGAAAAGCTCGCGCATCTCCGCGCCCGGATCATCGGGAAACTGGGTCATTCGGTTGCCTCGATGCGCCGGTAGGCGGTCCCGCTATCGCGGTAAACCATGGCAAATTTGTCGGTGAGGCCCAGTAGGCTCTCGGCGTGACCTACCAGAAG
>Ga0207053_10019_pt1 | contig 35622 bp, 29 predicted proteins | sample Alteio_BWMinCont_59_FD_153290 | JGI IMG/M metagenome (GOLD analysis project Ga0207053, IMG submission 153290) | Enriched cells from forest soil in Barre Woods Harvard Forest LTER site, Petersham, Massachusetts, United States -... | ecosystem: Environmental > Terrestrial > Soil > Temperate forest >...
GATGGCCTTGAGGTGCGGCGGCTGGAGGCTGGCCACCCACCATTGATCCATGGCCATATAGGAGATCCCCAGCAGGCCGACGCTGCCGTTACTCCAATTTTGCGCGCCGGCCCATTCGATGGCGTCGTAATAATCGATCGCTTCCTGCTGGGTCCAGGGCTCGGCGAACCCCGGCGATTTCCCGGTGCCGCGGCTATCCACGCGAATCAGTATGTAACCGCGGGGACACCACCACACCGGATCGGGCGTTTCCCAGTTCATGTACGGATCGGCTTTTTCCTCCAGATCCGGCGGCGGCACCCACAGGGCGTCTTTTTGGTAGGCGGACATGGTCATGACCACAGGAAATTTTTCCGAAGAGTCGGGGCGGAAGATGTCGGCCTTGAGCCGCGCGCCGTCGCGCATGGGCACGTCAACGTCTTTTTCCACGATCCATTTGTATTTCGCCTGAGACACAGGGCCTTTGGCCAAAGGGGTCTGCGCGCCCACCGGGCTCGCCAGCGCCAGCAAGAAAATCGAGCAAAGAATTGTGCACACATGCAGCTCGAGCTGCTGCGTGGCGGTCTCACTCTTCATGAATTCCTCCTCTAGGCATCCGGAACCACATGATCAAATCGTGACCGGAACCGCTCCCGCTCTTCGCCGGGCTCGCAAGAGATTTTTGCTAGGCTGCTGCCGTAGCGGCCGAAATTTCCCGCATGGATATATCTTTGCCAAGTGATCGACATCCCGGTCTTCACCGAGGTCAGAGGCGATTGATCTCAAGGAGGGAGCCTAACCCAGAAACGCGTCCATACTGTCTCTCTAACTGGCGGGAGTCAACGCATTTGTGAGAACATCCGGGCGGCTTCCCCGGCTAGCGAAAGCACGCACTTTGGGATATATATCCGCATTCGCTCCCCATTCACAAGTTTGTAACAAGCCTTCAATATGCTCTAACACGTTCGAGGGCCGTGATTGCGCGCGTCGGGGTTTAGTGCGTCCCGAGTTAGTGTGTAAAATTAAATTTCCCAGGGCTCCCATATGGAGGCAGAATTTGAAACGCATCCTCATCATTGAAGACGATCGGGATATTGTGGAGCTGGTGCGTTACAACCTGGCTAACGAAGGCTTCGAGGTCACCTTTGTAGCCGATGGCTCATCCGGCTTGGCCTTGGTGCGCAAGAGCGCGCCAGACCTTTTGATTCTCGATCTCATGCTGCCCAAAATGCCGGGATTAGAGGTCTGTAAGGAGATCCGCCGCGACGCTGCGCTCAATCGCTTGCCCATTCTCATGCTCACAGCCCGCGGAGAAGAGGCCGACCGCGTCGTTGGGCTCGAAATGGGTGCCGATGATTACGTTACCAAGCCCTTCAGTCCCCGCGAACTGGTTGCGCGTGTCAAAGCCCTGCTCCGCCGCACCGAACCGATCGGCGAGGTCGAGCGCGCCATCGAAGTAGGTCGGCTCTCGATCGACCCTTCTTCTTATCGCGTCATGCGCGCGGGCAAAGCGCTCACCCTCAGCACCCTGGAATTTCGCCTGATCTACTATTTGGCGGCCCGTCCCAACCGCGTATTTACGCGCGATCAATTGCTCGACGCCGTCTGGGGAACCGATCGCTTCGTGACCCCGCGTAGCGTCGACGTCTACATCCGCCGACTGCGGGAAAAAATCGAGACCGACCCCGAAAATCCCGTTCATTTGAAAACGGTCCGCGGCGCCGGCTATCTCTTCGAATCGGCGGCAATCCGGCCGAGTTAGTCTCGCGTTTTCTTGTGCAGGAGCTACCTGCCTTTGAACCTGTTTTGGCGATCGAACCTTGCCATTCTCGCACTGGTGCTTGTTGTTTTGGCCGCCGGAGACCTGTACTCCTGGCGCATCGTCCGCGATCAAGCCCGCGATGCGGGATTTCAAGAGCTCGCTGTGTTAGCACAAGCCGCGCGCCTCAACCCACCTGATTTCAATGACCCACCCGCGCTCCAACGCTGGACTGCCGGGATCGCCGCCGCCGGCGTGCAAGTAGCTGTCCTTCGAAGCAGCGGCGAGTTGCTGGATGACTCGGGGCCCGGAAGTGGCGGGAAAGCTGACGCTCGAGATCCCGAAGTGCAGGACGCTCTCTCCAAGGGCGAAGGCCGCTCGATGCGCCGTAACGACTCGCTACATCGCGACGTCCTTTACTACGCCGTTTCCTCTCCCGATGCTCGCCCCGGAGCTTCCTTCGCCGGCAATGCCGCCAAGACCTCGTACGTCCTCCGCATGGCTCTTCCTCTCCCTGATATGGACCAGCGATTCTCGCTCGCGCGCCGTCCGGTCTGGACGGCATTTCTCGTCTTGCTAGCTTCCGCTATTGCGGTTTCGCTGGTCGATTTCCACAACACCGCGCGGCGAATCCGCGCCCTGCGGGAATTTGCCGCCCGCATGGCGGCCGGCGATTTTAGGCCGATCGGTACCGAGCCGGGCGGCGATCAGCTTGACGGCCTGGCGCGTGCTCTCAATGAGAGTGCCGTCCGCTTAAATGCCAGCGTCAGCGTCTTGACCGATGAGCGCAACCGCTCCGCGGCCATCCTCGGCAGCATGATCGAAGGCGTCGCCGTAATTAGCGGAGATGAACGCATCATCTTCTCCAACCGCGCATTTTCCCGAATTCTCGGATTGGAAGATGCCCGCGAGATCGAAGGCCGTCCCTTGCTCGAAGTCGCCCGTCAATCCGACTTGCTGGCCGCCATCAAGATGGCGCTAAGCGGTCAGGAGCAAGTAAGCAGCGAGATCGTCGTCGGCACGGTCCGGCCCCGCAGCTTCGCCGCGACGGCTGCGCCGGTGCAGGCTTCGAGTCATAAAGGAGCGGTTCTCGTCCTGCACGAGATCACCGAGTTGCGCCGCTTGGAACGCGTTCGGCAGGACTTCGTGGCCAACGTCTCGCACGAATTCCGCACCCCGCTGACCGCCATTCAGGGATTCGCGGAAACGCTTTTGGCCGGCGCTCTGGAGGATCCCGCCAATCGCCGCCGCTTCGTCGAGATCATCCGTGAGCACGCCATGCGCCTCGCCCGCTTGACCGAAGACCTGCTGAAGCTCTCCCGTATCGAGGCCGGACAGCTAAAACTCGAATTCCGTCCAGTTTCTGTGGCTCAATTGATCGACTCCTGCTTCGAAACGGCCCAACTGAAGGCCGTTCCCAGGCAACTCTCCCTCAGTGTTCGCCTGCCTCCCGTTTTCCCTCCGGTTCGCGGCGATGCCAATAGCCTTCAGGAGGTACTGCAAAACCTGCTTGACAATGCGTTGCAATACACTCCGGCCGGAGGACAGATCGAAGTTTCCGCATTGTGTGCCGATGGCCATGTGGTGATCGCCGTTTCCGACACCGGTATCGGAATCCCACAGGTGGAGCAAGAACGTATTTTTGAACGCTTCTATCGCGTCGATGCTGCGCGTTCGCGCGAAGCCGGCGGCACCGGCCTAGGTCTTTCCATCGCCCGCCATATCGTCGAGGCGCATGGCGGCCGCCTCGGCGTCGAAAGCGTGGTTGGAGAAGGATCCCGCTTCCATTTCAGCGTACCTGTTGCCTCTTAAGTGACCTTTTCCAGAATTCACCCGCGTGTCACTCTCCTGTAACGTGTGACGCCCTAATTTGGTGCAGCCGCGAGTCCTCGGCGCCTCTAGGAGGAAGCGAATGGCCACACCGGTAGCATCAGCGCAGACCATTCATCTCGACATTCTCACCAATTACGTCGTTTCCATGGCTCGAACCGTGGAACTGGCCGTTGACCGCGCCCTGACCGCCCTTCTGCAAGCTGGCTCCCCCGAATCTCGGCAAGCGCCCGGCCAAATCTTCCTTTTGGAGCCTCGCATTAACGAAATGGAGATGGTCATTGACGATCATGCCGTCCGCATGCTCCGGGGAGGAAGCCTCTCCTCCGAGGAAATTCGCCAGGTCGTGGCCACCCTGAAAATCACCAACGACCTCGAACGCATGGGTGACTTGGCCGTGAATCTCGCCGAACGGATCATTTCGCTATCCGAGATGCACTCCGTCGTCGTGCCGCCCGAACTCGAACCGATGGTTGCGGCGGTAAGGGCCATGATCAAGAAGGGTCTGGGCGCCCTGATTTTCAAAAACGTCATATTGGCCGGCGAAGTGTTGGAGAGCGATGATCTGGTGGACCGCTATCGTGACGATATTTTCGAGCGGCTGCTCGCCGGCATGCGTCAATGCCCCGGTGACGTCGGTCCAAACGTGCAACTCGTCCTCGCCAGCCGCTATCTCGAACGGCTCGCCGATCACTCCACAAACATCGCCGAAGACATCATCTTCTGGGTCCGCGGACTCGATGTCCGTCATGGCCGCGCCGCGAATCTCAACTCGCAGTCCGCTCCTGTTACCGAGAATTCATAACGTCGTGATGCTGTTGTGACTCATGTCCATTAGCCTCGCGTCGCAGTGACACGCGGCTCTGCCCAAGTCCCGCAGGGCCTTTACCCTCAAAACCAAGTACCCCTCTGGGCCGGCGCTCCCCTGGGTGCCGGCCCTTTTCCTCCAAATCCACATACAGGAATCCCTGTAACCTAGAATTAACATATTTGTTACAGACAGGTTACTTATCCCGCATAGCTTTGCTCCGGGTTAATTTGCGCATCTCGGGCGTTCTGCGCAATCGGAGTCTTCACTTTAGCTTCCAGGTCGGCAAACGCTCAAATTCTGATGGAGGGACTAATGCGATTATTCTTGGGGTGTATTATGGCTGTGGCTCTGGCTCTCTCACCCGCCATGGCAGGGGCCAACGATTCACGATCCGGCGGTTCCGGAGACGCCAAAACCGTCGATCCAACTACAAACAGCACTTCGGAGGCCGCCGCAAAGCCGGACGCCGAACCCGCCAAGACCAGCGTCGAAAGCGAACTCGAAGAGCTCCGCGATCTCCTGCTAACTCAGGCCCAGGAGTTGGAAGCGCAAAGCGAACAATTGAAGCAGCAGCAACAGCAAATGCAGATGCTGGAAGAGCGCCTGAACGTCGCCGACGCCGCCCTTGCTAAGCTGGCGGCAGCTCCCGCCCCCCTTTCGGCGCCGGCTTCTAGCGCTACGATTTCCGGCATTCCCGCTGCTGCTCCTACCTCGGGGACGGCGTCTGTAAGCATACCTATAGCCTCAGCCGCGCCCATACCGGAGGCAAAGCTCGGCCCTCAACAGGCCCAGAAAGCCGAGACCGCGCCCCCCTCGCCGCTCTCCTTCAATATCGGAAGCGCCAGGTTCACTCCCGGGGGCTTCGCCGATTTGACAAACTTCTTCCGCAGCAAGGATCTTGGCAGCGGTATCGGTTCGACGTTTAGCTCTGTGCCATTCAATAACGCCCTTCCTCTCGGCGCCCTCACAGAAGATCACTTCAGCCTGCAGAACTCGCGAATCTCGCTGAGAGTGGATTCCACCGTCGCTGGCGGAAACGTCATTGGCTACGTCGAGAGCGACTTCCTGGGCTTCACCAACGACAACCTGAACGTCACCAGCAATTCCAACACCCTGCGCATGCGCCTCTACTTCGTCGACTACCGTCGGGGCAAGTGGGAAATTCTCGGCGGACAAGACTGGAGCATGGTGACGCCCAGCCGCACGGGTATAGCTGTCATGCCTGCGGACGTCTTCAATACACAAGACATGGATACAAACTATAATGTGGGCCTGACTTGGGAACGTACCCCCCAGTTCCGCCTTATTTTCCACCCCAGCGATACAGTTGCTTTGGGCTTCGGCATCGAAAATCCCCAGCAATATACCGGCAGCGCCGTAACTTTTCCGACGCTTCCGATCGCCTTCACGAATACGCAGGTCAACACCGGTACGAGCCTGAATAGCGCAGCTATCGGCACCGGTACGGCCGTGAACAATCTCGCAACCCCTGATGTCGCTCCCGACCTGATTGCAAAGGTCGCCTTTGATCCCAAAGTCAGCGGTCATGGCATCCACTTGGAAGCCTATGGCCTCTTCCGCACGTTCAAGATCGACACGTTTACGGGAACAACAAATCTCGGCACCACTACTATCCACGGCGGCGCCGGCTCCTTTAACAGCAACTTCGAAATCTTTAAGAATTTCAAGATCTTCGAGACCGCCTTTTTTAGCAGCGGTGGCGGCCGTGAAATCGGAAACACGAACGTTCCAGATTTCATCGTCACTCCGGCGGCTAGCGCCACCAGCCTGCTTGGTCTTTCGCCCGTCCATTCCGATGCCGGAATGTTAGGTTTTGAATATCAAACGACGCCTAAGTTCATGGTCTACGGTTACTACGGCTATGTATACGTCGGAAAGGACTTCACTGTGAACGGCTGCGGGACCGCGGCGGCCCCAGCCCCGTGCGGCTACGGCTTCCCCGGTTCAGCCAACAGCAACGACCGAAGCGTTGATGAACCCACAATCGGCTTCATCCCTACTTTCTGGAGAAATCCCAATTATGGAGCGCTTTCGCTCATTACCCAATTCTCTTATCTAAATCGCGACCCCTGGGTCGTCGCCCCAGGCGCGCCCAAGAATGCTCACCTTGGTATGGCGTACATCGACCTCCGTTACACGCTGCCCTAGTTGGCGGTAGCGCGGAGTTCAGCGCAGCATGGACCTTCGAACGCAAAGCCGGTGCGGCAGCCCACACGGCCACAACGCGGCGTCACGCAAAATTCACGCCCGATTGAAGCCCGATTAAAGCTGGATTGGCCGCACCCGGATATCTTATTAGAGACCCGAACAGAAGCCGAATTCATCAGGCAGTAACACCGGTGTAACAGACCTGTAACACGTAGTGAGAGACAACAGTCTGAAAGGATGAACCATGAGCATGCGCAAGTTTCTCGGGTTCGCGCTATTGGCGGTTCTTGCCGCAACATCCGCTCGCGCCCAGAATATCAATGCGGCGGGTGCCACTTTTCCCTATCCCATTTATTCAAAGTGGTTTGATGAGTACCATAAGCTCCATCCCATGGTGCAGATCAACTACCAATCCATCGGATCGGGAGGCGGAATCCGGCAGTTGATGGATAAGACCGTCGATTTTGGCGCTTCCGATGGGCCTATGACCGACGAGCAACTCAAGCAGGCCGGCTTCACAATTCTGCACTTCCCCACCGTCCTTGGAGCCGCCGTACCCAGCTACAATATCCCGGGTCTTACTGCGGAGCTGAAGTTTACTCCCGAGGCGCTGGCCGGAATTTTCCTCGGCAAGGTCACCAAGTGGAATGATCCCGCCATAGCCGGAGCCAATTCTGGCGTGAAGCTTCCTGCCGAAGACATCGTCGTTGTGCACCGCTCCGATGGCAGCGGCACGACTTACATCTGGACCGACTATCTCTCCAAAGTGAGCAGCGATTGGCAAAGCAAGGTCGGCAAGAACACCTCCGTCAATTGGCCCGTAGGCCTGGGTGGAAAGGGCAATGAGGGCGTCGCCGGTCTGCTCAAGCAAACGCCTTACTCCATCGGTTACGTCGAGTTGATCTACGCCATTCAGAACAATATTCCGTACGGCGCTGTCAAAGATGCAGCGGGTGAATTCGTCAAGGCAAGTTTGCCCAGCGTTTCTGCTGCTGCCGCGGGGGCGGCCATGCCCGACGATTTTCGCGTCTCCATCACAAACTCTCCCGGAAAGGGAGCCTATCCAATCTCCAGCTTCACTTGGCTGCTGATTCCCGCACAAATCCAAGATGCTGCAAAAAAGGCTGCCATCAAGGACTTCCTAACCTGGATGCTGACCGCGGGCCAGCAATTCTGCGAGCCTTTGGCCTATGCCAAACTGCCAAAACCGGTCGTGGCCAAGGAACAAAAAGCCATCGCCATGATTCAGTAGCACCGGAAATGGCCACAGCTCCCACCACTGTCGACGCCGCGGGCCTCTCCTGGGGCCCGCGGGCGCTCATCCGTAGACTCCGCAGTGGCGATGAAATCGCCCGCCTCGTGACGCTTGTGTTCGCTCTGGTGGTGGTCTTGCTAGCCGCGATGCTCGTCATTCAGCTCTGGGTCAATTCAGCTCAGGCCAGGCATCGTTTTGGACTAAGTTTTTTCTGGAATACGACCTGGGATCCCGTGGCGGGTCAGTTTGGTGCGCTGCCTTTCGTCTATGGCACGCTGGTTACTTCGGCGCTCGGCTTATTGATCGCCGTTCCCCTCGGACTCGGCGCCGCGATTTTTCTCGCGGAACTGGCGCCTCGCCGTCTCTCTGACAATCTGACGTTTTTGATCGATCTGCTCGCCGCCGTTCCCAGCGTTATCTATGGCCTTCTGGGCGTTTTCATTCTCGTGCCGATCATGCGCACGGAAATCCAGCCCGCGCTCAAAGCTGCACTGGGCTTCACGCCGCTCTTCCGCGGGCCAGCCTACGGCATCGGTTTCTTGACTGCTGGTTTGGTGCTGGCCGTGATGATTGTCCCGTTCATCATTTCCGTCTCCCGCGAAGTCTTGCTGGCCGTCCCAGGCGACCAGCGCGAAGCGGCCTTGGCTCTGGGCGCTACGCGCTGGGAAGCCACCTGGAAGGCTGTCGTCCCCTACGCCCGCACGGGAATTATGGGTTCCATTTTTCTGGCGCTGGCGCGCGCCCTCGGCGAAACCATGGCCGTGACCATGGTTATCGGCAATAATCCCACCGTCTCGTCCTCGCTTTTCTCTCCCGGTTATTCCATCGCCGCCGTCCTGGCGAATGAATTCAGCGAAGCCACCGGCAATCTTTACTTGAGCGCTCTCATCGAACTGGGATTGGTGCTCTTTTTACTCACCTTCGTCCTCAACGGCATGGCCCGCCTGCTTATCGTTCTCACTACCAGCCGGGGAAGCGGGATGACCCAGACATGAACCTGATTTGGCGCAAATCGGTGAACCTGCTGATGCTCAGCTTGACCGGCCTGTGCGCTCTCGTGGCCGTTTCGGTACTCTTTTTCATTCTCGGCTATCTCGTTTATCACGGCGGGAAAGACGTCAATTGGGACTTCTTCACCAAGTTACCTAAGCCCGTCGGCGAAACCGGCGGCGGCATGGCCAACGCTATTGTCGGCTCGGGCAAGCTCTTGCTTCTCGCCGCCCTATTTGGCGTCCCCATCGGCCTCCTTGGCGGGGTCTACCTGTCTGAATTCGGCGGTCGCATCGTGCCTTTCGTGGTGCGCTATACGGCGGATTTGCTAAATGGCGTGCCCTCGATTGTAATTGGCATCTTCGCCTATGCCGTGGTCGTCATGCCTGTGCATCATTTTTCGACCTTGGCGGGAGGCTTTGCCCTCGGCGTGATGATGATTCCCATCGTGCTCCGCAGCACCGAAGAATTCTTGCGCGCCGTTCCGCGCTCGATGCGCGAAGGCGCCATGGCCCTCGGCGCCAGTAAATGGCGCACCATTTCCAGCGTCGTCTTGCCTGCCGCCTCCCGCGGCATTATGACCGCCGCTCTGCTGGCGCTTGCCCGTGTTGCTGGTGAGACCGCGCCCCTGCTGTTCACCGCCTTTGGCAACCGCTTTTGGAGCCCCGGCTGGTCTCAGCCGATCTCATCGCTACCGGTTATGATCTATACCTATGCCGTCGGGCCATACGAGGACTGGCACCGGCAGGCGTGGGCCGCGGGCTTGGTTTTACTCGGGCTCGTACTTCTCACGAATATCGTGGTTAGAACTCTGTTATCCCGCGGAGCTTCTCCGCAGAGGTCCTAGATATGGCGCAGCTTTCAGTCAAACCTGCTTACAATAGGCCAGAGTCCTCAGAGAGTTCGGTGACGGGAAAGAATATGGAAACTGTTCTGAAACCGCCTGTGCCGAGTGGCTCGCAGACCGCCGTTGAGGCGCCCCTCCGCATGCAGATCCGCAATCTCCATTTCTATTACGGCAAAATACACGCCCTGCACGCCATCAATCTGCACGTCGCCGCCAATCGCGTGACTGCGCTCATCGGCCCCTCGGGCTGCGGCAAATCGACCCTCATTCGCACCCTCAACCGTATGCATGAAACCGTGCGCGGCACGCGCCTCCAGGGCGAAATCCTGCTCGATGGCGAAGACATCTTTGCCCAGGACGTCACCCGTTTGCGCCGCCGCATCGGCATGGTCTTCCAACGGCCTAATCCCTTCCCGAAATCCATCTTTGACAATATTGCCTACGGACTCCGCATCAACGGCCTTCCGGCAGCCCATCGTGGCCGTCTAGCCGAAGCCGTCGAACACAGCTTGCGCCGCGCCGCCTTGTGGGAAGAGGTCAAGGATCAGCTGCACAAGTCCGCCTATGCGCTCTCCGGCGGACAACAGCAGCGCTTATGCATCGCTCGTGCTCTTGCGGTAGATCCCGAAGTGCTTCTTTTGGATGAACCCTGCTCCGCCCTCGATCCGGTCAATACCGCGAAAATCGAGGAATTGCTCTTTCACCTGAAGACAAACTGCACCCTGGTCATAGTCACCCACAATATGCAGCAGGCCGCGCGCGTCAGCGATTCCACCGCCTTCATGCTCAACGGTGATTTGATCGAATTCAGTCCCACGCCGCAGCTCTTCACCACCCCTTCCGATCCACGCACCGAGGCTTACATCACCGGCCGTTTCGGATGAGAGATGAGAAAAGGGGGTTATTTCCGCCGCGGAAGCGAATGGTCTCTGAGAGGCGCACACGATGGAACGACATTTTGAAATCGAGCTGAATGGTTTAAAGGAAAGGCTTCTCTGGATGGGCAGCTTGGCCGAACGTGCCGTTCACCAGGCCATCCATTCCGTCCTGGATAGCGACGCCTCCCTTGCCGAGGTTGTCCTCGAGGAAGAGCCGGCTATCAACGAACTGCAAATGGAAATTGACGACCGCGTGATGCAGTTGCTCGCCCTGCACCAGCTGATGGCCGCCGACCTGCGCTTCGTGATCGCTATTTCGCGCATCAATAATGACCTGGAACGCATCGGCGATCAGGCGGTCAACGTCGCTCAGTCTTCCCAACGCATCTTGCGGCATCCTCGCGTGAAGCCCTATGTTGACCTCCCGCGCATGAGCGAACTGGCCGAAGGTATGGTGCGCGATAGCTTGAACGCCGTGGTTCGCCGCGACCTCGTTCTCGCCCGTTCCGTGCTCGTGCGCGACGACGTGGTCGATAATCTTCGCGACCAAATCTTTCGCGAGCTCTTGAGCTATATGATGGGCGATTCCGCCGTTGTCTTTCAGGCCTTCGAGCTGATTCTTGTAGCCAAAAATTTGGAACGTGTCGCCGATCACGCCACCAACATCGCCGAAGACGTCATCTACATGGTCGAAGGGCACGACGTGCGCCACGCCGCTGCCGACCGTCGCTAATCCTCACCCGCTGATTTCTGCTGCTCACGCCTATTCCTCAGCGCCTCAACTTGGTGTACATTGACGCGCTGCCCTGATCGCTTAAACTGAGGCAGGAAGATGAATCCAATCGAACCTGCATCCCAATCGACCCTTCGAGAGGCCAATCGCATGAGCCGGGACTCGCTCACCATCACCGACAATCGTAACGGTAGAACCTACGAAGTGCCCATTGCCAACGATACGATTCGCGCGCTCGATCTCCGCCAGATCAAATTGGACCAGAACGATTTCGGCATGATGAGCTACGATCCCGCCTTCAATAATACGGCGCTCTGCAAAAGCAAAGTCACCTTCATCGATGGCGATAAGGGAATCCTGCGCTATCGCGGATATCCTATCGAGGAATTGGCCGAGCGCAGCACTTATCTCGAGACCGCCTACCTTATCGTTTTTGGCGAGCTGCCCACCCGCAAGCAATTAGAGGACTGGACCTACCACGTCACCCATCACACTTTCATCCACGAAAGCATTAAGAAGTTTCTAGACGGCTTCCACTACGACGCCCACCCCATGGGCATGCTCATCTCCACCATTGCCGCCCTCTCTACTTTCTATCCCGACGCCCGCAACATCTTCGATGCGGAGTCTCGCCGCAAGCAGACCTATCGCTTGATCGGCAAGATGCCCACGCTGGCTGCATTCGCTTATCGCCACAGTCTCGGAATGCCTTATGCCTATCCCGATAACGAGCTGAGCTATCCCGGCAATTTCCTCAACATGCTTTTCAAGACCACGGAACTGAAGTACCGCCCCAATCCCACGCTGGAGCGCGCTCTCGATATCCTGTTTATTCTCCACGCCGATCACGAGCAGAATTGCTCCGCCAACGCCATGCGTAATGTTGGCAGTTCGCACGTCGATCCTTACTCCGCCTCTGCCGCCGCCACCGCCGCCCTTTATGGACCCTTGCATGGCGGCGCCAATGAAGAAGTTCTCCGCATGCTCATGGATATCGGCTCCATCGCCAACGTTCCCGCGTATATCAAGCGCGTCAAATCCGGCGAGAAGCGCCTCATGGGCTTCGGCCACCGCATCTACAAGAACTATGATCCTCGTGCGCGCATCATCAAGCGCATTGCCGATGAAGTCTTCGACGTCATGGGCCGCAATCCCCTGCTCGATATCGCCCTCGAGGTTGAGCGCATCGCTCTGCAGGACGAATATTTCGTCAGCCGCAAGCTCTATCCCAACGTCGATTTCTACACCGGCTTGATCTATCAATCCATGGGCTTCCCGGTCACCATGTTCCCGGTGCTCTTCGCTATCCCGCGCACCAGCGGATGGATTGCCCAATGGGAAGAGATGCTGCTCGACCCCGAGCAAAAGATCGCCCGTCCCCGCCAGATTTACATGGGCCACGATAAGCGGTCCTATGTAGTCATGGACCAGCGCTCGTAGTCATTTTTCGTGGACGAGGCGCTCTCTGGGATGACGTCGATGCCTCGTTAGACATCCACAGCATCCTCCGCCGCGGCTCTTGACGCCCTCTTCCCTGGCGTTACAATTTTACCGTTCCAGTTTCACTTGGCGTGCAGGAACACCCCTCCTTCCGCTTGCCACTAGGCCGTTTCGGTCGCTGATTCATCGCCAACAGGCCGATAAAAGCCCCTCCCATCGAGGAGTGCAATGGCACGCGAGCAACTTCAAATTCTCTTGGTCGAAGGTGATCCCATGGACGCGCGTCGTGTGGCGCAGATGTTGCGCGCGGGCGCCGCCAAATTTCGCCTGCGCCGCGCCCGCCGGCTTCGCCAGGCCAAGCGCCATCTCCAAAATTATCGCGCGGATGTCGCACTCTTAGCTCTTTCGCTGCCGGATGCCCAAGGCTTGGACGTCCTGGTCGAAGCGCAACGCACTGCTCCCAGCGTGCCCTTCATCGCCCTCAGCGCATCGGCCGACGATTCGCTCGCGGCTCAGGCCCTCCAGCTTGGGGCGCAGGATTTTCTGGTCAAGTCCGAGCTCACTCCAGCCCAGCTCGCGCGAGCGTTGTCGTTCGCCATGGCGCGCCAGCAAGCCCAGCTGCATCTGCTCAGCCTCTCGCTCATGGACGAGCTCACCGGCTTGCATAACCGCCGCGGCTTTATCAGCATGGCCGAACAGCGCCTGAAATTGACTTCCCGCCAAGGCGTCCGCTCCATGCTGATTTTCATCGACATGGATAATCTCAAATACATCAACGACAACTTCGGGCATCGCGAGGGCGATTATGCCCTCCAGCAAATCGCCGCGCTTTTACGGGAGTGCTTTCGTGAGTCCGATATCATCGGCCGCCTCGGCGGCGATGAATTCTGCGTCCTGCTCTCCCAGACTGCCGAAACAGACCATCTCCTGGTCCGCAAGCGTCTGGTTCAACTGATCGCGAAAGACAATGACCATTCCGGGCGCTTCTACGCGCTCTCGGTCAGCCTGGGAGCCGTTGATATTTCCAGCCCTGACGAGCTCGAGCAGCAGATCGGCCGCGCCGACGCCCTTATGTACGAGCACAAGCGCGCCAAGCGGGCCCGCGGTGATCAGTTCACCAGCCTCCGCGAACTGGTCTAGAAATTTTTTCTCTTTGATTTGTCCTAGCGGTCATCCGGAGATGTGGTCTTCGTGTCCGCGCCCGCCGCAGCGAGCTTGCCCCGGGCAAAGCGCCTCAGTAAGCGCTCGCGGTGCCGGCGGAGATTCGCGGGCTTCGCATTATCGGGAAACGGCAAGGCATCGCCCATTAACCCGGCCCACAGAATCCGGTTAAAACGTGGCGTGTCCAGGCGATCTTCCGCGGAAAAATCCATGCCTTCGGTTCTCGCCGCCCAGTAAGCCGCATCGTGCCGCGGCTGCGCATATGCGCCATTGTCCGCGGGATTCCAAACCCCCGCGGTCGCGGCGGGCAAGGGTAATTGCGTGCTCCTGAGCACGGCGGGCACCGCCGCCTGGTAATCCCAGGGTTGCAGCGTGCGATCGAAAACCGCGGTCATGGGTTCAACCGAACTGTCGTTCAATCCTAAAGGCTCGATGCCCAGAACGTCCTCCATCGTTCTCAGCACGTGGACCGAAGTGTAGCGATCGGAGACGAGAGCGCGCTGGCGCACGTAAGGTCCGGCGACGAATGCCAGGCTGCGATGGGCATCCACGTGATCAGGGCCGTCCTGCGCGTCATCCTCAACCACGAACACCAGCGTGTCGTTCTTATAAGGACTGCGCGCGATTTTTTCGATCACCAGGCCTAGCGCATAATCATTGGCGGCCATCTGCGTTTCTGCCGTATTCACTCCGTCGATTGCGAGCGCGAAGTCGCCAAAGTGATCGCCACCCAGGCGCAGAAGTTCGAGAGCGGGCAGGTTGCCGTTGCGGACGTAGTCGTCGAATTCGTGTTCCCACTCCTTGAATCGCCAGTAATCCGGAAGGCGCTCGTCGAATCCCGGGTAGTAAGGATCCGTAAAGGGCGCCAGGTCCGCATTCGTGGCGAAGGCGACCGTCGTTCCCACAGCGCGAGCATCGCGAATGGGCGCGAGATATCCCGGGGCAACCTCGGGCACGCGGTAGCGAAACAGGTCGATGAAGAAGCCATAATTGCGCACGGTCAGTTTGGCCCGCAGCGCGCCGTCCCATAGGTAACCGGCGCCGGCGGCGTTCTCGTCATCGTCTGGAGCGTCGGGCGCGCTGATGTCAGCGGTTCCTGGCAGCAGGTCCGGGTCGCCCGGCGTAAGCGGATTCGCTCGCCCGCGCTCCGATATCGAGGCAATCCCGGTATTGATGTTGCGCTCCCCGCCTTCGTAGGTATAGTCGAGCCCATGCCCGGCATACTGCACCGGAAGCGTCTTCTCCACCGAATCCGTGGCTCGCGCCGCGGTGCTCCAGTTCCAGCCGTCCCCGCTCACCTCCCCGCTGGCATAAAAATTGTCCAGCGTCACAAAGTGCCGCGCTAGGGCGTGGTGATTCGGCGATATGGGTTCGGGCAGCGACGTGAGCGCAGGGTCCCCATTGCCGCGCTCCAGGTCGCCAAGCACCTGGTCGTAGCTGCGGTTTTCCTTGATGATGTAAACGACGTGATGAATCTTGCCGCGCAGGAATTGCACCATCTCCTGGTCTTTGGCCCCCACGGTGCGGAAATGATCGTTCTGCGCCACCTGCTCGGTCAGAGCCGAAAGGTCCGCCTCTGACGGCACCGGCAGCGTCAGAAAGCCTGCCCGGGTGCGCTGAAAGATAAATGCATTTTTTCCATGGCAAACGGCGGACGACGGTGTATATCCGCAGCCGGTCGGATTCGGTCCTTCCGGGCTCTTGCCATTCACGATATAGAGGCGCGCGCCGTCGCGGCTCACGCTTACGGAATTCGGATACCAACCGGTCGGAATTAATCCGAGAACGCGGCCTGCATCCCCGTCCAGTTTGACCATCGCCACCGCATTCGTTCCGCCCTCGGTGACGTACAGCGTGCGCTCGTCAGGGGAAAGCGCCAAGCTGTTGGGATTGCTTCCCTTGAATCCCCGCGGGTTCAGGAACACGTCTTTGGACGCGGTAACCGGGAATTGTGAAAGCAGGCGGTCGCTCTCCGTGTCCACAACGGCCACCGAGTCGCTGTTATCGCAGGCGATATAAAGCCGCGACCCGCTGCCATTGAGCACCATCTTGTTGGGCGTTCCCCGCACGGCGATTCGCGTAAGCACACGCGGCGCCTCATTCGTCCCCTGCATCAGTGCAATAACCACGATTTCGCGGTCGCGGATGCTGGAGATAAAGGCTTTATCGTTTCCCTTGATGACCACCCAGAATGGATACTCGCCGCCCGGCGTTCCTTTTTTCGAACGGTCGCTCTTCCCCGGCCGCAGGTCCAATTCGGCAATTTTCGTATGCGATCCAATATCTATTATGCTGATCGAATCGTTCTCATAATTGGCCGCCACCAGCCGTGTCCCCGCCGCGTTCACTCCCATCCCCGCCACTTCCGGCGAGACCACCAGTCCCAGGACAGCCGCATGCCCCAGGCGCACGGGCGTATCGGTCTCGTGCCAGAGGGCGCCTTGCCGGCCGAAAACGTGCACGACATCCTGCTCGCCCCCGGAAACGTAGAATTCGTTCCCTTTCGGGTTCCACACCAGGCCATTAAACGCGCGCGGCACCTGCAGCACCTGCACCTTCTTGGGCGGCTGAGTTCGAATGTCGTAAACGAAGACGTACTCGCCTGACTCCTGCGGAATAAGATTGCCGCTCGCGTCGTAACGAACGTTGTAGCCGCTCGTGAGAACCAGCAGCGTGTTGCCATCCGGGCTGACTGCCGTGCTGACAGCTTGGCCGGCGGTGAATTCGGGCGCGCCGGGCAGGTCTGGGTTCAGCACCGAAAAGCGAGCACCCGGCGCAGCCGTTGGAGTGATCCGCATCCCGGTCGGCAAATCTGCGGGCTTGACCGTTTCGGCATCGTCATCGTCAGGTAGGCTGCGTGCTTCAACCCGCAACAAGATGCCAACAAGTACCGAAAAGAAACAAATAAAGGAAAAGATAAGGGCGCGGCGTGTGCTCATCTCTCTTGCCCCCCATGCGAACGCGGACCTACGAGCCGGATAAGCCGAGGAGTCGATTTTGCCAAAAGCGCGAGCCTCGGTCAAAGCCGCCGTAAACACAACCTAGTATCCACTCAACTTATGTATATTCTGCTACTTACAGGTTAACTCTTCGATTTATGCCCATCGACAAAAACATGCAATTGTGCTATCGTTGGGTTGCGTTTGTTGCTCTTGACATTCCTTTTGACTCGTTCAACGGGGCTGCAGGGACAAACTTGCAGCCTATATTTTTGTGCGGGTTAGAGGCACCGGCTGAATTCTTCGGTTGGAAAACACAAGGCACCAAACAGCTCATTTACGAAAAGACGAGGAAGAAAGAAGTGAAGGAACAAGGAACTGTGAAGTGGTTCAACGCCAGCAAGGGCTATGGCTTTATCCAGCGTCAGACGGGCGAGGACGTGTTTGTGCACTACTCGGCCATTCAGGCGGATGGCTACCGTAGCTTGAATGAGGGCCAGGCAGTGGAGTTCGAAGTCCGCAAGGGCCCCAAGGGCTTGCAGGCGGAGAACGTCGTAGGTCTTTAACCCATTATTGGGCCCGTTCGGGGACGGGCCCTACCTCCTTCGCGGTCCCGCGGCGAAATCGCCAGCCAGTTTTCGCCGCTTAGAGTCCGCAGGAACATTAGGTCCTGGAAGTGGCACACTCGGCTCAAGGAGGCAATGTGCAGGTTCTTTCCAGTGGACAGCAAGTCAAACATCAGCAGTACGGTCTCGGGATCGTAACCGAATCCGATGCCGAACGCACCGCTATCGACTTCAACGACCATGGCCGGAAGCTCTTCGTCACCAGCATGATGACGGCGGAGCTCATTGGCGACGCCCCGGTGAATCCCGTGCGTACCAAGCGGCGCGCTCGCAAAGTCGCCCGCCGGAGTTGACGATCCGGCCAGTCCTCTGCGAAAAGGCTGCCTTTTCGCCGCGAACGCCTACGCACCGCTAAAAGGCTACCTTCTTGCCGCGAAAGTCTACCTACAGGATGAGCTTTCGCCGCGCAATAGAGTCGCGCTTTTGGCGGAAGACAAAGGCGAGCTTCGCGGCGGTAACAAGGTCCCGCTTTTCGCCGTGTGGCACAGCCAATCTTGGCTGTGCTTCGAACCTGCGTGCCGCGAGATCAGCTCCATCTACTTTTCTGAAGTCGTAACAAAATCCACCGCGCGCCAAGCGAGCTTTGTGCGCTCCGATGCCCTCGCGCAGGATCCCTCCGAACGAAACACATTCGAAAATCCTTCGAACGAACAGCGCAGCCCGCCGAATTCGTTCGAATTCGAAACTCGTTTCGAATACTACTCGATAATCCAATAACTTAATTGATAACCAGATAATAATCTGCTATACTCGCGCATGTTCTTCGGCGATTCATCTCCTTTTCTCCGGCCCGGCTCAGGCCATCTCATCCCCATTGATTGTGCTTGGCTCCGCTTTTATTTCCCCGTCCTGCAGGCTTGCCCTTCCCCAGGCTTCGCCTTATGGCCTAAGCCCGCCGGAATGAACAGTTCCGCAAAGGTCCGTTCCAACTCTTTTGAAATGTGCACTTACGATGGCAATAATATAGTTGACGAATCAAGGTGTTTAAGGTACTATACGAATCAGGTGAGGGACAATGAAACAGCCAAAAACACTCCAACAAGCAATTCTCTACTACGCCGATCCCGCTAACTGCCTGCTCTTTATGGTCGGTTTGCGCTGGCCGGATGGCGTCGAATGCCCTACCTGTGGGCGTAAAGACGTTGTGTTCCTTGCCAATCAGAATAAATGGCAATGCAAGAGCGTCCACAGTCACCGGCAGTTTTCGGTGAAGGTCGGGACTATCTTTGAAGATTCGCCGATCCCTCTGGACAAGTGGCTTGTCGCTATGTGGATGATTGCGAACTGTAAGAATGGCGTCAGTTCTTACGAGATTGCTAGAGATATTGGCGTTACTCAAAAGTCCGCATGGTTCATGCTTCACCGGCTGCGCCTTGCGATGCAGAATCAATCCTTCGTCAAGATGGGCGGTAAAGGGGGCGAAGTTGAAGTAGACGAAACCTTCATAGGTGGTGCGGCTCGATTCATGCACCGCGATAAACACCATCGCCGGATTACTGAAACTGGCACTAAAGACAAGACTCCAGTTCTCGGGATGCTCGAACGTGACGGAGAACTGCGCGTGACGGTCGTTCCTACTCGCCGCAAGAAAGTTCTCCAAGAAGAGATTCTCGGGAACATCGCGCAAGGGACTCAGGTATACACTGATGCGCTCTTGTCCTACTGCGGACTGGAGCACAAGGGATTCGTCCACAAAGTTATCGACCATGCCGAGAAGTACGTCGATGGTCAAGTTCACACAAACGGAATGGAGAACTTTTGGAGCTTGCTCAAACGGAGCCTGAAGGGAACATATGTCAGCGTCGAACCCTATCACCTGTTCCGGTACATCGACGAACAAGTGTTCCGGTATAACAACCGGAAAAAGCCGATGGATGATTTCGCTCGATTCCAGCACGTAGCCTCTCAAGTATTCGGCAAGCGACTCACCTATGACGAAGTTACCGGCAAGGTGGGTGCGACGGATTTCTTGCCCAACTAGACTTCCTCGCGGGAAGCCTCGCAAAAAGCCAATAATTCTCTAGCAAACTTCAAGCATTCCTCTTCCGAAACCTCCAAGAGGATGCGTTGCGTGCTTTCGTGCGCTGAGAGTACAATTTGCCCAGTATTAGTGCGGCAAACCGATACTCCCGCAGAAATAATCTTTGGCTTCAAGATAGAGATTGCCATGGTTAGCTTTAATGACATCCTCTCAGCCATAAAACTCTGGCCAAAATGGAAGAAAATAGAGAGTGCTGTAGAACATGTGGATGATCTAGAAAAGCGCGTGACTGCTCTAGAGGCTCGCCTTGCTCGCTGTCCGAGCGAAGGGTGTCCCCATTGCGGAGAGCTTTCCTTCCGGGCCGCGAGTAGCCATCGACATCCCGCCTTTGGACATTTAGGAGCAATCGTTCGCAAGATGAAATGTGAAAAGTGTGGCTTCGAAGAAGATCGGACCATAACGCCGTCATGACTATGCACCCAACTCCGCTTAACTTTTAGTGGAAGAGTTTCTAGCTTTCTTCCTCTTTTTCGCACGTTTTTCCGCATCCAGCTTGGCCTTAATCTCGCTGTGCGGAACTTTTAGTATTCCCTTTACGAAATTCTCAAACCGTTCGTATTCTTCATTGTTTTTCATTCGTGCAGTCTCTCTGCCAATTTCTTCATAAAGCCGCACACGTTATTCATCACCCGGAATGCTTCGTCACTATCGTAGCGCCCGCGCGCATGGGCCGTATAGTTCCTCCATGCGTCCTTAATCACCAAGAAATAACTGGCAGCTTGAGAGTAAAACTCCTGGTCTTGTTTCCAGTTCTTCGGTTTCGTTTTCGACAGGTCGCGGACTTTTGCTTCTATCTGTTCGATGATGTTGTGCCAGTTCGTGTGATCCGCTGGAACAGCAAATACTCTAGCCATACAACCGAGTGCGATTTCCAAGGCCCTCATTGCATGAAACACAGCCGCCGTGTCTCGATCTAAGCCATAGCATTTGGACGCATCGACTAGATCGGCCATCGCAGAGGGGAATGCCCTAGAGATGTCGCTACCCCAAAAGCCTTCAGGTGTTTCATATTGCTTAGCTTTCAGTGGTTCTAGCTGATAGATAACACTTGTCGCTAATTCGTCGTAGAGCCTGCTCGTTAATTCATGGATTTGCTGCTGCATGGCTCGTACATTCAAATCTTGACCACTATCTAGTTCAGCCTTTATTCGGGAGAGAAGCGCGTTGACCATCGGGAGTTCCAATTTTCCGCATTCCCGCATCAATTGTCCTAAAGCTCCGCCTAGCGCTTTGAGGTGCCTCTCGCCCAAACCTTCGCCACGATTCAGAATTTGTACGATCTGCATGATCGTGGAGGATGACGCTACGAACGCTTGTGCATTAAACTTGAGCACGATTAGAAGGTTAGAAATCCTCCCATAATGGCGATGATCGGGAAAACTCGATGCTACACTTGCAAGGGCCATACCAGTGAACCTTCCTTTCACTGGCAAATAATACGGTCGGCTTTTCACTCCGGCAGGCTATCTTGCGCGGTTTGATTCGTCAACTATATTATTGCCCTTACGATTTATTGGACTTAAATGTCCCTGGAATGAACACTTACGCAGAAATAGCCGGGGACACTCTCCGCTCCCACAATCACTTTCTGCTAGCCGCCCACGCATCGAACACTAACGTCTTTGAAATGACAACGTTTCGTGAAAATGCAAGACAACTCCAATCGAATCGCATCGTTTACAAAAAAACCGGGGGGAGGGGTCCCGATGGCGCAATCCGCGTGCCAAACGGGTCGCCGCGATTTTCGAGGGAGATGGAGCCGAGAGTCGCGGTATTCTTATGGGATACAAAGCGGGTCGCAGCGAGAGGCTTCCATGAAAAAGCTGCTCCGCGGCGAAAGTCTACCGATGAGCTTTCGCCGCGCAAAAAGTCGCGGAGGTACTATCCCATGAAACGCCCGATCCTGATTCTTTGCGCTCTCTTATCCTTGGCGGGAATCGCCGCCGCAGACGAGGGCATGTGGCTCTTCAACTTTCCTCCCACGGCGCAGCTCAAGTCCAAGTACGGATTCGATCTGACTGACGCTTGGCTGCAACACACCCAGCTTTCCTCGGTTCGCTTTAATAATGGCGGCTCGGGATCTTTCGTTTCCGCGGACGGGCTGACCTTCACGAATCATCATGTGGGCGCCGAATGCATCCAGCAACTTTCCACGGGCGGCAAGGATTATCTGAAGGCGGGCTTCTACGCCAAGACGCAAGCCGAAGAGGCCAAGTGCCCCGATCTTGAGCTTAACGTTCTCGAGGAAATCGAAGATGTGACCGCCAAAGTGAACGCCACCGCCAAGCCAGGCATGTCTGTGGCCGATCAGGGGCAGGCACAGCGAGCGGCGATGTCCAATATCGAACAGCAGTGCGCTACGGAGACCAAGCTGCGCTGCGATGTAATTACGCTCTACTCCGGCGCCATGTATCACCTTTACAAATACAAAAAGTATACGGACGTCCGTCTCGTTTTTGCGCCGGAATTCGATGCCGCTTTTTTTGGCGGCGATCCTGACAATTTCGAGTATCCCCGCTACGATCTGGACATCTGCTTCTTCCGCGTTTACGAAAACGATAAGCCCGTGCATCTGGACAATCACCTCAACTGGTCCGCGGCGGGTGTGAAAGACGGCGACCTGATTTTTGTTTCCGGCAATCCCGGTTCCACGGGGCGGCTGAACACGATGGCGCAATTGGAATTCCTCCGCGACGTCGGCTATCCGCTGATCCTCGATTCCTTTGCTCGGCGCGACGCCTTGCTCAAAAAGTTCAGCGCCGAATCCCAGGAAAATGACAAAATCGCGCACGAGGATCTTTTCGGCATCGAGAATTCGCTCAAGGCCATCCGCGGCTATAACTCCGGCCTAATCGACAAATCGCTCATGGCCAAAAAGTCCGCCGAAGAGACGAAAATGCGCGACGCCATCGCCTCCGACCCAACGAAGAAGGCCGAATTCGGCGATCCCTGGGCCGAAATCGCCACGGCCATGGCTACCGAAAAGCAAATCTATCTCCCGCTCAACTACGTCGAGCGCCGCGGCGGTTTTCGCGGCGACCTCGCCGGCTTTGCCCGCATTTTGGTGCGCGCCGCGGAAGAGCGTCCCAAGCCCAATGGCGACCGATTGCGCGAGTATCGCGATTCCGCCCTGTCATCTCTCGAACAGGATCTCTTCTCCACGGCCCCGATCTATAAATCTCTCGAGCGCCTATTGCTTGCGGATTCCCTTACGGAAATGAAGGAGAAGATGCCCGATAACCCGCTCGTCAACAACGTCTTGAATGGCAAAACGCCCGCCGAGCTGGCCCAGTATTTGATCGACAACACCAGACTCGAAGACGTCGCCGTGCGCAAGCAGCTTTATGAGGGCGGAAAAGCCGCCATCGACGCCAGCGCCGATCCTTTGATTAAGGTCATGCTGGAGATTGAGCCGGACGCACGTGCGGTTCGCAAGCAATACGACGATGAAATCGATGCGGTGGTCCGGCGGGATGGCGGTGCGATCGCGAAGATTCGCTTCGCCACGGAAGGCACCGCCAGCTATCCCGATGCGACCTTTACGCTCCGGTTGAGTTATGGTGTGGTCCGCGGCTATACGGAGAATGGCGAGGGCACCATGCCGAAGGGCACCAAGCTTCCTTACTTCACGACGATTGGCGGCGCGTTTGAGCATGCCGCCCAGCACGGAGACAAAGATCCTTATCAATTGGCCGAAAGCTGGACCAAGGCCAAGTCAAAGCTCAAGCTCAATACGCCCCTCAATGTTGTCGAGACCGCGGATATTATCGGCGGCAATTCGGGAAGTCCCGTACTGAACAGGGCCGGCGAACTGGTGGGCATTATTTTCGATGGCGATATTCAGTCGCTGCCGTGGAATTTTGTCTACGATGACTCGATCGGACGGTCCATCCAGGTCGATTCGCGCGGTATCTTGGAGGCTCTGCGGGATATCTATGGCGCGAACTCACTCGCGGATGAATTGATGGGCAAGGCGCAGCAATCGCAACCATCGGAACGATCGGGCGTCGACGATGGATCCCCCGGTGGATCCCCCGACGGATCAAAGATCCGTAAGAGTCCGCCTGCCTATTGATAGCGCGGATTCGAGCGGCGGCCCTAGTTGACGGCCCTGGTTGTGGCCCTGCTTGCGGGAAGATAACTTCCCAGGGAGAGACCCGGCTTGAAGCAGTTCAAATAATGGGGCGAATAATGCCTGGTTTAGCCTCTAATCTTCGTCTTCGCGGCTGAGTTCGGGGTGCTTTTTGAGCCAGCAAATTCCGGCCACCAGAAAAAAACCCAGCGCGTCGGCCCCACAACGCCCCATGAACTCCCAACCGGAATCCGAGAAGTTCGTAAGAATGAGCATGCGGACTCCGACAGCCGCAGCAACCAAGCCTCCGATCAGCGGAAGAATGAAGCTGAGCCAATTCTTCCAGACAAGCCATACCTCTTTGTTCACTTCGCCTCCAAACCATTTAGGGAACCGAAAGGGAAAGCGCTATAGTGCCCGTTTTTTGAAAAAGAGCAAGCTCAAAATGCTCACAATGAAGGCAGGCGCCGGCGTCGCCGAGGAGAACCTAACCGGACCAAAACCAAGGAGATAGATACGGACGCATAATCGGCATTTGTACCTTCCGGCGGCCTTCTATAATCTAAGTCTATCGTGCTCTGCGCGGTTCGGCTCACCGAGCCAACCGACAAATTCAAAAACGAGACCCTTATGAATCGACGACGCAAAATGATCGCGGCAGTCCTGTGCATAGCATCGGCCGCTGTGGACGCATCCGCCCAAAACATAATACCCGGCCAGATTCCCATCAGCGGAGGCTCTCCCGGACTACAGGAAACTTCGCTTCAGAATCAAACTCTAGGAAGCGTGCCCACCGGCACGTTGAGCCCACAGCCCGTTCCCCTCTCGCTCGCCGATGCCATCGAGCGTGGGCTGCGCCAGAATTTAGGATTACTGGTGTCGGAAGACGCGCAGCTTTCCGCGCACGGAGAACTCTGGCAAGCGCGAAGTCCGCTTCTGCCAGACGTCTCCGCCAGGGTCTCCGAGAACGCACTGAAAGTGAACCTCGCCGCGGAAGGGTTCTCCAAAGTTGCCAGTTTGTTTCCCAGTTTTCCCTTGCTTATCGGTCCATTCGGATATTTTGACGCTCGCGTTGTATTTTCGCAGTCGCTCATGGATTTCCATCTGCTGGCCGCGGAGCGCTCCTCGCAGCAGAATGCCGCCGCCGCCAAACTCACTTATCAGGACATGCGCGAAACCGTCGTCCTGGTGGTAGGGGCGGCTTATCTTCAGAACATTGCCGCCGCCGCGCGGGTGGATACGGCAGACGCTCAAGTGCAAACCGCGCAAGCCCTGTACAACCAGGCCATGGACATGAAAACGGTGGGCGTCTCGGCGGGTATTGATGTGCTGCGGGCTCAAGTGGAACTGCAGAGCCAGCGCCAACAGCTCATTGCCGCGCGGAATGATTTGGCGAAGCAGAAACTGGCGCTGGCCCGAATGATCGGTCTGCCCCTCGGACAGGTTTTCACGCTCACGGAGAAGATTCCTTATGAGGCTCCTGAGCCGATCACGGTTGAGGAAACTTTGCAGGAAGCTTTGAAAAGCCGCGCGGATTTCCAAGCAGCCCTCTCGCAGGTGCGCGCGGCCGAACAGACGCTTCGGGCGGCCACGGCGGAACATCTTCCCTCGCTCTCGATCTACGCCGACTACGGAGAGATCGGCCCCACTCTCTCAACCGTGCGGGGGACCTTCACGACTTTCGCCGCGCTTAGCATCCCTATCTTCACTGGGAATCGGGCGCACGGCGACGCTCAGGTAGCTCAGGCCGAACTGAATCGCAGCCGTCAGCAAGTCGAGAACCTGCGGGCTCAGGTCGAGCAGGACGTCCGCGATGGCCTCCTGGACCTGCAGGCAGCCGCTGACCAGGTTACAGTAGCCATGAGCAACGTCGATCTTGCCCAGCAGACACTCACGCAGGCGCGCGATCGATTTGCCAGCGGGGCAACGGATAACATCGAAGTCGTTCAGGCACAAGAGGCGGTCGCGAGCGCCAACGAAAGTTATATTTCGAGCCTTTATGCCTACAATTTGGCTCGCGTCGAGCTCGCCCGGGCGACAGGGTCGGCGGAGCACGGTTTCCGCCAATACTGGAAGGTAAAGTAGACCATGGCCGAACAAACACAAGTGGATCGAGTGGATGCGCCGACCGAAAATGTGACCGGCACTGCGACAGGCCAAATGCGCAGCCCGAAACTCTCCCAAGAGAGAGAGCAGGCCACAAAAAAAACGCTCTCTGGTTCGCTGGATCGTTTTGGGAGCGGTAATCGTCGCTGCAGCGGGCTTCTTCGTGTGGCGCTACCTGGGTACCTACGAGGGCACCGACGATGCGGAAGTCGACGGCCATATCAACAACGTGAGCGCGCGTGTCTCCGGGTACGTGCTCAAGGTCAACGTGGACGACAACCAATCCGTGGAGAAAGGCGCCGTGCTTGTGGAGATCGATCCGCGTGATTATCAAGTCGCGGTCGAACGCGCCAAGGCGGAACTGGCCGATGCCGAAGCGACCGCGCAAGCCATGAACCTGAACGTGCCGGTCCAAACGATTGGAACGACAAGCCAGGTTTCATCGTCGGAGGCTGACTTGGAATCGACACAAGCCGGCGTTACCGCGGCACAAGAGCAGCTCGATGCCGCCCGGGGCCGGCTTGCGGAAGCGGAGGCCAATAGCACGCGCGCGCAAGCCGATGCCGCCCGTTACAGCGCGCTCGTGGCAAAGGACGAAGTCTCCAGGCAGATATTTGACCAGGCGGAAGCAACGGCCAAGGCCAACGCTGCCGCTGTCGACAGCGCCCGCGCCGCTGTGGCTGCGGCGCAAGATCAAGTGTCGCAGGCAAAGAGCCGAGTCAATTCGGCGCAGGCGACGCTGCAATATTCGCGCACGGGCCCGCAACAAGTGGCCGCCACGCAGGCACGGGCGCGCGCGGCAATCGCAACCGTGGAACAGAAGCGGGCCGCGCTCGATCAGGCGCAACTGGATCTGCAGTACTGCACGATCACCGCACCGGTGGCCGGCGTGGTTAACAAACGGGTTGAGGTGGGAATGAACGTCCAGTCCGGCCAAACGCTTCTCTCGGTGGTGCCGCTGGACGACGTCTGGATCACCGCGAATTTCAAAGAGACGCAACTGCGCAGGATGAGAATCGGCCAACCCGTTACCATCTCCAGTGACGCATTCGGACGCGATTACCAAGGGCGGGTGCAAAGCTTTGCGGGCGCAACGGGCGCGCAATTCAGCCTTTTGCCGCCGGAAAATGCCACTGGCAATTACGTCAAGGTGGTGCAGCGTGTGCCGGTGAAGATCGTGCTCGATCCCGGCCAGAACCGCGACCACTTGCTGCGCTTGGGAATGTCAGTGGAACCCAAGGTTTGGGTGCGATGAGCGAAGCCGTAGGCGCCTTACCGGCCCGGCAGGCTTATGTCCGGCCGGCAATCAATCCGTGGTTTATCGCGCTGACCGTGACGCTGGCAACGTTCATGGAAGTGCTCGATACGAGCATCGCCAATGTTTCGCTGCCGCACATTGCCGGCGGCTTGGGCGCCGGGGTCGATGAAAGCACCTGGATTCTCACTTCGTATCTCGTGTCGAATGCGATCGTGCTGCCCATGAGCGGCTGGTTCTCCTCGCTGATCGGACGGAAGCGCTTCTACATGAGTTGCGTCGCGGTCTTCACCATTAGCTCCTTTCTCTGCGGGCTGGCGCCCAATCTGGCGATGCTGATTTTTTTTCGAGTTCTGCAGGGCGCCGGCGGAGGAGGGTTGCAGCCCAGCGAACAATCGATCCTGGCGGATACTTTCGCGCCGGAGAAGCGCGGCATGGCCTTCGCTGTTTACGGCATGGCCGTGGTGGTCGCACCGGCGATCGGCCCCACCCTTGGCGGCTTCATTACCGACAATTACAGTTGGCGCTGGATCTTCTATATTAATGTTCCGATCGGCATTATCTCCATGCTACTCACGTCTCGTGTGATCAGCGATCCTCCTCACTTGAGCGGCGCGCGACGTGAAGGTGGAATTACGATCGATTACATCGGCTTGGGGCTGCTTGCCCTCGGCTTGGGCGCACTTCAGGTGGTCCTCGATAAAGGGCAGCGCGACGACTGGTTCGGGTCGAATTTCATTCTCAGTCTCACAATAATCTCGATTGTCGCGCTGATCTCGGTCATCCTTTGGGAATGGCATACGGCCCATCCCATTATCGATCTGAAATTATTTCGGGATCGCTCGTTCGCCATCGGCAATTCCATGATGTTCATGCTCGGCTTCATTCTGCTGGGCACGACGTTGCTGCTGCCGCTCTTTACACAGACGATGCTGGGCTATTCAGCGGAAAGTGCGGGCCTCGCGTTAATGCCGGGCGGATTAGTTATCCTCGCATCGATGCCCATCGTGGGATTTCTTCTATCGAGATACGATCCCCGGCGGATCATGATTTTCGGGCTATCTATGCTCGTGGCGGCGCTTTTCTACATGTCGAATTTCAATCTTGATATCGATTTCAAGACGGCGGCCCTGGCCCGAATCATCCAAGGAATGGGCTTGGCGTGCCTCTTCGTGCCCATCAACACCGTGGCTTATTCCTATCTGCCGCCGGACAAAAACAACGCCGCTTCCGGTCTGATCAATCTGGCGCGCAATGTCGGGGGTAGCATAGGCATATCGTTTGTTACCACCATGCTCGACCGTCGCGCGCAATTTCACCGCGCGCAGCTCTCCGCTCACCTGAATCCGGCGAATCCACGCGTTCAGCAGATGTTACAGGGCGCCTCCGGCGCTTTACGGACCAACAGCGGCCAGGCCGCAACGATGCAATCGTATGGCTTGCTACAACGAATGTTAGACCGGCAGAGCACAATGCTCTCTTATATCGATAACTTCCACATACTCGCCCTGATAACGCTGGCGATGATCCCGTTTGTATTTTTGATTCGTAAGCCGAGGCGTCGCGGTGGGGTGCCGGCACATTGAGGAAAAGCTTCGAGCGCTATGGATAAATCTAGATAGCCAACAATTCAGTCGAACGGCAATTCGACGCTGATTTCGGCTGGACGCTCGTAATCCACACCGTCTACCTCGAAGCCAAAGAGATTACGGAATTGCCGCTGATAGGCGTCGAAATCGGTCAGCGAGCGCAGATTTTCCGAAGTCACTTGTGGCCAGAGATTCGCGATTTCAGCCTGGACCTCGGGACGCATCTCCCGGTCATCCAGGCGCACACGGCCGCCGTCGTCAGTGGATGGATCGTCGCCGATGGCCAGAAAATCCACGAACAAACGGCGCATCTGTTCGATTGGTCCTTCTTCGAGCCCCTTCTCCTTCATCACCTTGATCAGCAAACTTATGTACAAAGGCACCACGGGGATTGCGGCGGAGGCCTGCGTCACCACGGCCTTGTTCACACAGATCAGAGCGCGTCCTCCGAGTTTGGGCGAGACCAGGCCATCAAGCGCCCGCGCGGTTTGTTCCAGGTCGTGCTTCGCTCGGCCGATGGTGCCGTCGCGATAGATCGGCCAGGTCATTTCCGGGCCGATGTAGGAGTAAGCCAGCGTGCGCACGCCGGGAGCGAGAAGACCTTCTTTCGCCAGAGCCTCGATCCAGATGCGCCAATCCTCTCCACCCATAACGGCGACTGTGTCAGCGATCTCTTTGTCGCTCGCCGGAGGGAGAGTCACGCTCACCACTTTCTCGGAATCGAGCTCGATGGTGCGATTCGAATAGGCTTGGCCGATAGGCTTGAGCACGGAATTATGCACCACTCCGGTGCGAGGATGGGTGCGTTTCGGGGAGGCCAGGCTGTAGATGATCAGATCGAGCGGGCTAAATTCGCGCCGCACGATTTCGATGGTCTTGCGCTTGCACTCGTCGGAAAAAGCATCCCCATTTATATGAGCGGCCAATAGGCCGTCGCGCCGGGCGCAGTGATCCAGCGCGGCTGTATTGTAATAGCCGGCGCTTGCTGTTTTGTCGTCGTCGGGCGGACGCTCAAAAAAGACGCCGAGCGTTCGCGCCCCATATCCCCACGCCGCGGCAATGCGGCAAGCGAGTCCATAGCCAGTGGAGGCGCCAATGATCAGAACATTGCGCGGAACGCCTTCCCGCGCCGGCGGCGTCTGCTCGGCAACGGCAATCTGCCGCTCGACGTTCATACGGCAGCCTTCCGGGTGTGCATTGATACAGATGAAACCGCGGGAGCGGCGCTTGATGACCTGACGGGACATGGAATTGGAAGGGATACGCTACAGCGAGAGCAGCCCGTTGTCCAGAGACGACACGAATGAACGGGAGAGCGGAGCTTAGCTCTCCGCGGTAGTAAAGGCGAGGCTGAGCAGAGCCCGCTCTTCCAGCGCGTGCGCTTTTGACGAACCCGTTGCGGGGCTGGCGCTGGCCGAGCGCTTGACCGAGCGCACCGGCAGATCGCGGGCGAGTTCCCGAATGCGCGGCAAGACGTAGAAAAGCGCGCCCATGTTGGCTGGCTCTTCCTGTACCCATACGATTTCCCTCGCTTGGGAGTGGCGCTCCAGCTCCGCGCCGAGTTCGCGCTCGGGAAACGGATAGAGCTGGTCGACCAAGACGATAGCGGTTTCCGAATCGCCGCGACGCTTGCGCTCGGCGCGAAGCTCATGCCCGATTTTTCCCGTACAAACCACGATCCGCCCGACGCCTTCGATTTCGCGCTCCGGGACGACATTGAGGAAGCGCTCCCGCGAGAAATCGGCCAGCGCAGAGCTCGATTCCGGGCGCCGCAACATACTTTTTGGCGTAAACACCACGAGCGGCTTGCGCCAACGGCGAAGCGCCTGGCGCCGCAACAAATGAAAATATTGCGCCGCGGTGGAAGGCTGGCAAATTTGCAGATTGTCTTCCGCGGCCAATTGGAGAAAGCGCTCAATGCGCGCGCTGGAGTGTTCGGGGCCCTGGCCCTCGTATCCATGCGGCAGCAACAATACGACACCGGAGGGCAGGTCCCATTTGTCTTCGGCGGCGGAAATGAATTGGTCGATGATCACTTGCGCGCCATTGGCGAAATCGCCGAATTGCGCCTCCCAGGCCACCAGCGCTTCCGGATAGTCACGGCTGTAACCATATTCAAATCCCAAAACGGAGGCTTCCGATAGCGGCGAATTGCAAATTTCGCAGCGCGCCTGGCCCGGAGCGAGGTGCTCGAGCGGCACATACTCCGCTTCGCTCTGGGTGTCGATTAAGGCTGCGTGCCGCTGATTGAAGGTTCCGCGGCGCGTATCCTGGCCACTAAGGCGCACCGGTATTCCTTCGAGGAGCAGCGTGCCGAAGGCGAGCGCCTCCGCCATTCCGTAGTCCACGGGACGCGAGCCGCGGCCCATCTCGGACCGCTGTTCCAGAAGTCTCTTGACCTTGGGGTGGATGGCAAAACCTTGCGGATATTGCGTGAGCGCTGCGGCGACTTCGCCGAGTCGCGCACCGTCAACTCCGGTGTTTACCTCGTATTTGGGATCGTAGCAGCCACGCCCATAGGGCGCCCAATAGGACGGCAGTTGATGGTGCACGGGATGCTGCGTCGTTGCGCCCGCGGTTGCGAATGCTTCCTCGAATTCCTTTCGTATGGGGGCGACGCCGGCGGCGGCATCCAGGCCATTCTGGCCGGCATAGATCTGGGATAGGGGCGGATGGTCCTTGATTTTTGCGTACAGCAGCGGCTGCGTGATGGTCGGATCGTCTACTTCGCTGTGGCCGTGCCGGCGGAAACCGACGAGATCGATTACCACATCGCTCGAGAATTGCGCACGATAATCGGCGGCGATTTCGCCGACGCGGACAACGGCATCGGGATCTTCTCCGTTGACATGAAAAATGGGCACGGACTGCCGCTTGGCCAGAGCGGAGGCGAAAAGCGAGGAATGAAGCTCCGGGGGCGGCGTGGTGAAGCCGATCAAGTTGTTCACGATGATGTGAATGGTTCCAGCGACGCTGTAAGCGGAAAGGTCGTCCATATTCAGTGTTTCCGCCCAGATTCCCTGACCCGCGAAGGCGCCATCGCCATGTATGGTGACCGGAAGAACATGCCGGCGGCCTTGCTGGCCGATGCGTGCCTGCTTGGCGCGCGCGCGGCCCATGGCCACAGGATCGACCGCCTCCAAGTGGCTTGGGTTCGACACGAGATGGATTTCAACCATGCGCCCCGCGGCCGTGCGATATTCTCCAGTCGCGCCGACATGGTATTTGACATCGCCGCCACCCAGCACACTTCGCGGATCCACGTCCTCGAAATCGGCGAAAATCTCCGCCGCGGGCCTCCTAACAATGTGAACCATCGCATTGAGGCGCCCCCGGTGGCTCATGGCAAGAACCATTTGCTCCACGCCGGAGGCGGCGCTTACTTCCACAATCTGGTCGAGCAGAGGAATCAGGACGACGAGACCTTCGAGCGAGTATCTCTTCGTTCCAATAAAGCGCGCCTGCAGAGTTTGTTCAAAGAGTTCCGCGCTAAGCAAGCGCTCGAGAATGCGCTCCCGATCGGGCTTTGCGCCGCGCGGAGCCTCCATTCGGCCCGCAATCCACTCCCGCCGGTCCGAATCGGCAATGTGCATGAACTCAACGCCGATGGTGCGGCAGTAGATGCTTCGCGCTTCTGAATACAAGTCCCCTGAACCCTCGAGTTCAGGACGTGGAGGCGGCAAAAAAAAGCCGAGCGGATCGAGGCTGGCGGCCAGGTAGCCCCAGCGGCGGAATTTATCGAAAATCAGTTCGCGCTGTTCCGCCATCTGGGAGGAGATGCCGGCGATCTTGGGTACAGCTTCGGGCATTGAGGAATCTCCTGGCACAATTGAGGGCGCCATACCGTTTCTGATGCGGCGTTCAGCGCGGGCAGGCACACGCCGCGCCAATTGGGGGAAAGTTAACGATCGGATATCTGCTGAATTTTGGCGGCAAGATCGAAATCGTTTTGCGTAAGGCCCCCGGCGCTATGAGTGGTCAGTTCAACGACGACCTTGTTCCATGCGTTGGACCAATCCGGATGGTGGCCCATGGTTTCAGAGGCAAGAGCTACTTGGGTCATAAAACCAAAAGCCTGGGAAAAATCGCGGAATTCGAAAACGCGGTGAAGCTTTGAATCCTTCACGGTCCATCCTTTGAGCTTCTTGAGTTGGACCGCAATCTTCTGCTCGTTCAATTTCGTGGGGCGCATGGAAAACCTCTTCGCAGCATTCTTGGGATTTAATTTCCGTCGGTTTGTGGGACTCGTTTTGGAAACCCGCGCCGTGCTCAATTTCGATTATCCCGCTGCCCTGGGCATCGAGCAACCGCATTCAAACAAAGTTGAACGATCGGGGCGATTCCTCTAACTTATGTAGTTCGCCAGGCATCACCTTATCTGGCTGAGAATCACAGGAGTTCACGTGAGAAAGAAGATTCGAGCCATCCAGTATGGCGTGGGGCCCATCGGTGCCTCGCTTCTGCGGCTGATGCGAGAGAAGCAGGGTATCGAGGTGATTGGCGCAATCGACACCGATCCCGCAAAGGTGGGCCGCGACTTGGGTGAAGTGGCGGGAGCGAGCGATGCTCCCTGGAACATCCAGATCAGCGGCGATACGGACATTTTGGAGGAAGCAGCGGATGTCGTCGTGCATTCGACCTCTTCCCTTTTGCCCGCGGTAATGGAACAGCTTTCCGCCTGCCTGGCCTCGGAATCATGCGTAGTCTCGACGTGCGAGGAGCTGGCATATCCCTATCGCAAATATCCGGAACTGGCTGCGAAATTGGATGCGGAAGCAAAATCGTGGGGCGTGGCCTTGGTCGGGACGGGAGTGAACCCGGGCTTCGTGATGGATAAGCTGGTGCTGACGCTGGGCGCGGCGGCGCAACGAGTGGATTCGGTGCGCGTAACCCGCATCGTGGATGCGTCGAGGCGGCGGCTGCCGCTGCAGAAGAAAGTAGGCGCGGGGTTGAGTCTGGAGGAGTTCAGAGAGCAAGTTGCGGCCGGCGCGATCAAGCATCATGGGCTGCCTGAATCGATTGCCATGGTTGCCGATGGTCTGGGTTTGGGGATCGACGATATTAGCGAAACGATTGAGCCTGTCATCGCGCGCGAGGGTTTTCGCACCGAATTCCTGGAAGTGACGGCCGGCAGGGCGGCCGGGGTCCACCAGATCGCTCGCGGAATCTCGCGCGGCGAGGAAAAAGTCCATATGGAGCTTCAAATGTATGTCGGTGCGCCGGAGTCAAACGATACGATCGAACTGCACGGCGAGCCAAAGCTCGTGTTGAAGGTTCCTGGCGGGACGCACGGCGATATTGCCACGGCGGCCCTGGTGGTGAACGCCATACCGGCGATTCTGGCGGCGCCGGCGGGGCTCAAAACATCACGCGACCTGCCGCTTTGTTTTTTGCCGCCGACGGCTATCTTGTAATTCGGCGCGCCGCAAAAATGCGCTATACGCCAGGCTTCTCCCAGTACCGGCCTATGGCCGCATAGTCCAGATCCTCGCGGGCGGAGTTCAATATCTTCGTATAGACTTCCAGCGCTGCACTTCCCGCGGGCAAGGAGACGCCGAGCTCTTTTGCCAGCCCCAGAGCAAGCACCAAGTCTTTGTGCATGAGTCGCAGTGGAAAACTCGGGGGATAGTTGTGCTCGAGAAGCATGGGCGCCTTGACGTCGAGCACCGGCGAACGCCCCATGCTTGACTGCATGACTTCGATCACGCGTTCGCTGGGAACTCCCGCGGCGCGCGTCAGAGCCAACGCTTCGGCCAAGGCATCGACTTCCAGGGCGAGCAGCAGGTTCATGGCAAGTTTCACCGACTGGCCCGCGCCGTTTGGGCCGAGGTGAAACCAGCGCTTGGCGATTGCGCCGAAGACGGGCTCGACGCGCTTCAAAGTGTCCGCGGCGCCGCCAACCATCATCACCAATTCGCCTTTTTCGGCGCCCCAGGTTCCGCCAGTCACAGGAGCATCGAGATATTCAACGCCGCGCTCGGAGCATGCGGCCGCCGAACGGCGCGCAAGCGCAGGCGAAACCGTACTGCAATCCACTAGAACGCTGCCGTGCCGCAAGCCCTCAAGCACGCCATTTTCGCCCCACAAAACTTGCTCCACGGCAGGCGGATCGCTCACGATCATAATGAGCACGTCTGAAGCAGCCGCCGCTTCGCGCGGCGAGGAGGCCACTCGCGCGCCCTGTGACGCCAAAACTTGGGCCTGCGAAGCTGTGCGGTTCCATACGGTGAGCGAAAACCCCTTCTTCAGCAGATTGCCAGCTATGGGACGGCCCATTAAGCCCAGCCCGATCAATCCTACCGAAACTTTCACCGATCCTCCTGCACCGGACACGCGCTATGCCCGCGTATATCCTCCGGCGGAACGAGAATAAAGGCAATGCATGTGGCAAGAAATCCAGATTAAGGCAGGTAGCGAAGAGAGGCTTCGCCGAAGTCAGATCTCAGTGATGGCCACCCGCATGATCGTGCACACCTTGTCCGTGAGTCCCGTGAGCGGCAACCGGCTCGAAAACCTGCGGCGGGGGCGCGATCCGCAATCCGGCGGTGAACGCCAATACGAGCGGCGAAACGATGCCAAAAGCGAGGATGGCGAATAGAACCGGCAGCGCGAAGCCGAGTATATTGGCCGAGTCGCGCGTGACCCGCCAGACAAGCCAGGCGACAGCGAGACCCGCCACCGTGGCGACCATGCGGCTGCCAGCAGCGACTTGTAGCCGCGTTTGGCAATGCGGGCACTCCATGCCGTCCGAGAGCGCCATGACCAGGGTCGCGGGAACACTATTTCCGCAGTGCGGACAGATCCGAATAGCCACTATTCACCTCGCGAAACCAGACAAAGATATCGCAATGAACCGCGAAGGAAAAGCTGGAATCACGTGGCCAGGGCGAATTCAACGCGATGGCGCATGGGATCTATGCGATCGGCGCGCACATGGACGCGATCGCCCAGCTTCCAAACGCGCATATGTCCGCCCCGGCCGGAAACGATGGAATGATCACGTTCGCGGTAGAGGCAATGCGCTCCCGTCTCTTCTTCCAGCCGGTTGATAGGCACGAGCCCCTCGACAAAAATCTCCATGAGCTCCACGAAGAAGCCAAATTTCTGCACGGAGATGATGAGGGCCTCGTATTCATCCCCGA
>Ga0207053_10024_pt1 | contig 35322 bp, 31 predicted proteins | sample Alteio_BWMinCont_59_FD_153290 | JGI IMG/M metagenome (GOLD analysis project Ga0207053, IMG submission 153290) | Enriched cells from forest soil in Barre Woods Harvard Forest LTER site, Petersham, Massachusetts, United States -... | ecosystem: Environmental > Terrestrial > Soil > Temperate forest >...
CGTCCCACGGCGGCGACCGTACCGGCTACCTCATGCCCGAATATCTGGGGCGGCGTGATGAAGCCATGCTGTATCTTTTTCAGGTCCGTGCCGCAGATTCCGCAGGCGCCCACGCGGATCAGAACCTCGCCGTCGGTGATTTCCGGGACCGCGACATACTCAGTCGCAACCTGTCCCTGGCCGCGATAGACGCCCGCGCGCATTCTTTGAGGAAGAGCGGCGCGATTTTCCGAAGCGGCAACGACATTGGAAGCCAAACTCATGTCGCAGCCACCATCTCCGATTGCGAGAGGTCCAGGCGTGCACTGAGCAACATCAGGTACTGATCGAGGAAATCGGCCAATTGCCGCGCCGCGAACCGGCAGTCGCGCGCCAGGCGCAATAGCGCCGGCAGACGCTGTGGCTGGCAGAGCACTTGCGCCGCTAAGGCGCTCAACCTGATCTGGCCGCGCGCATCGCGCGCTCGATCGAAATCATAAGGCAGGGAGCACGAAGCCGTGTCGCTCACCGAGCGTATCGCTGCGGCGCGCACGCCATGCCGCGCCGCTTCCGCCAGAATCTCAAAGCTCTCCATTTCCACAGCGTCCGCTTCACCTGCCAGCGCTACCTTCTGCGCCGCATCCGCGATCAGGTGCTCCGACGTGAGGAACCGCTCCACTTGTCGCGCTCCGGCATCCTGGGCAATAGCCAGAAGCTGATGATCGCTCGCCACCGCGAGCTCCCGCTCCGCCCGCAACACCACGCGCCCAGCGACTACCATACCCACACCCAAGCTACCGTTCAAGGCGCCTACAAATCCGCTCGAAACGCAAATATCCGCCGGCGATGTGAGCGCCCAGCGTGTGGCCGCCGACGCCGCAGCCGTGCCCATGCCCGTCAGCAGCGCCCGGACGGCGTTGCCGCCAATCTCCGATACATACAGCTCGAACGGCTCGTGCGCGACCTGCCGGAAATCGTGCTGCCGGCGCCACGCTGCGAACTCACTTGCCACTGCGAACGTTACCAGGATCTTCATCCTCGTACTGCAACTTCCCCGGGTTGTGTTTCAATTCCGTCAGGCCGCCCGCGCAGCTGCCATATCGGCGGGGCGCAGGACGCGAACGTAGCCGCTCGATTCGTACCAACGCACCGCCCGTTCAAATGCGGCAGCGAGCGGCCCGGGCGAAAATCCCAACTCGGCCCGCGCCTTTTCTGTATTCACAAACATGCTGTGCCGCGCCATGCGTACTCCCTCCAGTGGAATACGCGGCTCATGCCCGAGCATGCGCGATAGCGCCGCGTCCGCGTAGCCCGCCGCAAGCGCGAGCACATGCGGGACACGCACGCGCGGTGCGGGCCGGCCCGCTGCGCGCGAAAGGATATCCAATGCTTGTTTCAACGTCAGATTCTCGCCACCAAGGATATAACGCTCGCCGATGCGCCCGGCCTGGGCCGCCAGAAGGTGACCTGCGGCGGCATCTTCAACCGGCACAAAATTCAAACCCGTGTCCACATACGCAGGCATGCGCCCATTCAAGAAATCGACGATGATCCGACCCGTCGGTGTCGGCTTAGCATCACCGGGTCCCACCGGCGTCGTCGGGTTCACAATGACGACAGGCAATCCCGCCGCGGCCGCTCTCTTTGCTTCCTGTTCAGCCAGCCATTTCGAGCATTTATAAGCGCCTATCATCTCGTCGATTGCAGTGACGATGCTCTCATCGGGCAAGGCATCGCCGCGCGGAACCGCCACTGTGCCGACCGTGCTGGTGTACACGAATTTCTCCACGTTCGCGTGCCGTGCAGCGTCGAGCAGGTTCCGCGTGCCCTGAACATTCGATTCATAGATCTCGCGCGGGTCGCGTGCCCACAAGCGGTAATCAGCAGCCACGTGATACACCGTCCTCACACCGGCCAGGGCTTTGTCTAATGAGGCGGGATCGCGCAGATCGCCCAGGGCGCGCTCGACGGCCAAGCCTTCGAGCAATTTCGTCTGGCTCGTCGGCCGCAGCAGGACACGCACCTGCTCTCCGCGCTCCGCCAGCAGCCGTGCCACATGGCTGCCCAAAAACCCGCTCGCGCCGGTCACTAAAGTCGTCATAGCACCCGTAATCGTCCGTCCGACGAGACCAAATCCTGGGGCGGCGGCATGGGCGATCCCTGTCCAGCGCCGAAATCATCACCGCTCGATCGGCCCTCTTTTCGGTTTCCGCCCATATGCCCGGAAAACTGCCACTTCAGCATCTTCCAGGTATCGCCGATTTGCCGCTTTGCGCCAAGGATGGGCGAAGGTTCAAAACCAACGTGCATCATGCAATCCGCGCAGCGCGGATCGTTTCCGGGGCCGTATTTCTCCCAAGGCGTTTTTTCGATCAACTCCCCGTAAGAGCCGTAGTGGTTGTCCGTAATCAGATAGCACGGCCCTTTCCAACCACGGGGATTGAAGGTCGGCGTGCCCCAAGCCGTGCAGTCGAGCTCCCGTTCGCCACGCAAAAAATCGAGGTAGATCGGCGAAACCATCAGGTTATATTTATCGAGCAGCGCCAGCGCTTTACGGAACTTATCGCGCACATCCTCGCGCGACATAAAAATATCCTTGGTCATTACAGCCGCATAGCCGTACGCCGGCGAAAGCATATAGCCATCGACGCCCAAGGTATCGAGATACTGGTAGAGTTCCGCGATTTCGTCCAGGTCCGTTTCTTTGTAAATGGTCGTATTGGAGCAGACCAGAAAGCCCGCCGCCTTGGCCGCCTTGACGCCTTCAATAGCCTCGCGAAACACGCCATCTCGCTCGACGCACAGATCGTGCGTGCGCTCCATGCCATCGAGATGCACGTTCCAAAAAAAACTCGAAGTCGGCCTAAATTCATGCAGGCGCTTGCGAATGAACATTCCGTTCGTGCACAGAATGATGTGTTTTCCGCGATCCAGAATCTCCCCGGTGAGCTTTCCAATTTCAGGGTAGATCATGGGTTCGCCGCCGCAGATGGAGACCACCGGCGCGCCGCAGTCGTCAACTGCAGCGAGGCATTGCTCCACGCTCAGGGTCTCGCTAATGGTCGATTTGTATTCGCGTATGCGGCCGCAACCGGTGCACGTCAGATTGCAGGCATGCAGCGGTTCGAGCATCAGCACCATGGGGAACTTCTCGGCTCCGCGCAGGCGTTTGCTCGCTATGTATCGCGCCAGATTCGCGGCCATCTTCAGCGGATATCTCATCCATTACCTCGTGTGGCGCCGCGGAGATGGTCTCTCCCCGGGCGAATCTCGAAAGCGTGAAACTCCTTCGCGCCTTGCAGCACGTTGCGGTACCGCGAGAGCGCGTACAGGGGAAAATAGTTTCGATAAAGGTGATATTTCAGATAGAAGACGCCGGGAAAACCAGTTCCCGTAAACTGCCGTTCGTCCCAGGAACCATCGGCATTCTGCTGTTCGAGCAGGTGCCGCACGGCCTTTCTTACGGCCGGATCATCCTCTTCGGTTGCGGCCAGAAGGCCGATCAGACCCCACGCCGTTTGAGATGGGGTGCTGGTTCCCTGCCCCTTCAATTTCGGCTCATAGTAGGAGGCGATCGATTCCCCGAAGCCCCCGTCCTCGTTCTGCGTGGCCCGAAGCCAGGCCACGGCATGCTGGCAATAATCGCGCGCGCTGAGGGCGATCGTCTCGAGCGCGCGCAGGACGCCGCTCGTGCCGTAAACGTAGTTCACGCCCCAGCGCCCGTACCAGGGGCCTTCCGGCGTCTGTTCTCGCGTTAAATAATCCACTCCGCGCTTCACTACCCGGTGCGTGGCCGGCCAGCCGTTCCGTCCAAGGCACTCGAGCACTCGCGCCGTCACGTCCGCGGATGAGGGATCGATAATGGCATTGTGATCCGAAAAAGGAATTTGCGTGAGAATGTAGCGATCATTGTTGTGATCGAAGGCACCCCAGCCCCCGTCGCGATTTTGCATCGAGAGCAGCCAATCCACTCCGCGACGCGCTGCGAAGGTAAGCCGCGTCCGGTCCGGATAATCGACCCGCTGCAGGGCCATGAGGACAAAGGCGGTGTCGTCGACGTCCGGGTAAAAATCGTTGCGGAACTCAAAAACCCATCCGCCCGGCTTCGCTTTGCGATTCTTGATTTGCCAGTCTCCAGAACCTAGCACCTGATTCTTGAGCAGCCAGTCGGTAGCCCGGATCAGCGCTGGATGATCGGCCGGGAGTCCGGCTTCTTCCAAAGCCACCATAGCAATCGCCGTATCCCAAACAGGTGAGATACACGGCTGCAATCGAATTGTCTCTCCATCTTCGATTTCATATCGTGCGAGCTGCCCAATTTCGCGAGCGGTCAATGGGTCATCTGGAGAATACCCGAGCGCCACCAATGCAAAGATCGCATTCATCATCGCAGGATAGATGGCTCCCAACCCATCGCTGCGTTCGAGATGCTCGAGCAGCCAGCTTTGTGCCTGCCGCAATGCTCGTTGCCGCAACGGCTTCCAGGGCACGCGCTCGTAAACTTTCAAAGCGCGATCGAGTGCCAGGAAGACATTCCGCCAGGTGAAAAAACGATCATCCCAATTAAAGGCCGCAGCCTTGCACGTGGAATCTCGGAAAAGTTCGTCTACCCGCACAGGCTCAGGCAATTTCCAGTAGGGCTTGTGGGCGTAAAGGATGGCCAGGGGAATCACGATCCCCCGCGTCCACGACGACATTTCGTAGATATTGATAGCAAACCAGGAGGGCAGCAGCATTAGCTCCGGCGGAATCGCCGGCACCATGTCCCAAACGACCGCGCCCACCAACGCGAGATAAAAGCGCGTATAGGAGTTGGTCGTTTCCAATCCTCCCAGCTCCAGCACGCGCGCACGAGCGCGCTCCATATGCGCTTGGTCCGCACGGTCTCCGGCAAGCTTGAGAGCAAAATAGGCTTTGACGGTCGCATTGAGCTCGGAAGGACCGCCGAAGTAGATATTCCAGCCGCCGTCAGGCAATTGACGCCGGCGAATGTAGTTGGCAAGTTTGCCTACCCGCTCGGGATCGGCCTTATCGAGAATGTGTAGATAGAAGATGTAGTCGGATTCAAGCGTCGTATCCGCCTCGAGCTCGCCCAACCAGTAACCCTCCGGGGCCTGCAGAGAAAGCAAATGCTCCACGCCCCGGCCGATTCCGTCGGCCAGTTGGTCTGTCAAGGTGCCCGTCGCAGCGATCTGCGGCCGGCCGGTGGAAGCTTCAACCCCGATTCTGGTGCTCGACGCCATATTCCCTTTCAGATGCATATTCCAGCCAAACGGCTGTCATAAGAAGTACTTATCGGCCTAGTGCACACCCGTGGGCCCTTGGTCTACCATTTTCAGGATACGGCTGCGCGTCCCCGGATGGTACGCACCCCATCCGCCCTGACCTAACCACCCCTCAACAAAATGTATTATCGGGCACTATCGACTTGCTGGTCAACAATAATGAAGATGTCTCCTTTGGCCCGCTCGGCATTTGTTACAACTTAAGAACCCATTTAACCTCCCTGTTCTTTATCCTTCTCCAATTCACGAATGCGCTCAGCCAATTCGGGCAAGCGCGCAAACCATCCATACTGCTCCTTAAATCGCTGGATTGGACGCGCCGGCGTGCCCCATACCGTCTCGCCACGACGAATCACCTTTCCACTCGGAATTCCTGCTTGAGCCCCGGCAATGCATCCGGCTTCTAGACGGCAATGATCGGCAATGCCCACCTGGCCTCCGATTACAACATCGCTTTCAATAACAGAAGATCCGGCAACTCCGGTCTGTGCCGCAATCAGTGTTCGCTCGCCAACGTGAACGTTGTGCCCCAGATGTACGAGATTATCCAGTTTCACTTGAGCCCCCAGCCGAGTGATGCTCAGCGAACCCCGAGCTATCGTCGTGTTGGCGCCAATTTCCACATCGTCGGCGATCTCCAGGGCCCCGGCTTGCGGAAACTTCCAATGCTTGCCTTGATCGGTCACATATCCAAAGCCGTCACACCCGAGAACCGCGCCCGAATGCACGATGACGTTGCTGCCAATCTTCACACCCGCATATAGCGTAACGCGGGGATATAGCCGGCAGCCCCGGCCGAGCTGAGCGCCACGTCCAACAAAACAAAAGGCTCCTATTTGCGTTCCCTCACCGAGTTCAACCTCCTCCTCAATCACCGCAAACGGACCTACCGCCGTGCCGGGATTTAGCCGCGCCGATTCGGCGATCACGGCTGTCGGATGCACTCCATCGGCGATCGGGGATGACGGAATCAGCCAAGCAGCGGCGCGCGCGAAGGCCATCTTCGGTCGGATAGCCAAGATCAGAGTTTTGCCCGTTACGAACAGATCAGGTGACGTGATCACGCAGCGCGCAGCCGATTGAATCACCCGCTCCATATGACGGATGGAATCGAGGTAGACGAGATCCTCCGCTTCCGCCGTCTCCGGGCTCGCCACCCCTTTTACAGTCAGGTCCGTTTGGCCCTGAACGGCACACCCCAGAAAGTTAGCCAGATCTCCGGCTGTACGATTCGCCGTCATCACGGATCTCCTTAACAAGCGCACTTAATCGGCCCTAGCATAATGGTGCTGCTCGTCCGGGTATATGGCGGATTCTTGTGGAGGGCGCGTCTTCCAGCGCCGATGTACCCACAGCCACTGATCCGGAAAGCGCCGCACATAATCTTCGATCACTTGATTGAAACGCGCCGAGTAGTTGCGGATATCGCCCTGCTCGTCGTCAGTGGAAGTGAGCTCCAGTGCCGGCTCATAGCGTAACCGGTACTTGCTTATCCGCGGATCCCAGTAACTATACACAGGCACAACCGCGGCGCCTGTGCGCCGTGCCAGCCGCGCGATTCCGCTCGTCGTGGCCGCGGGAATTCCGAAGAAGTCCGCGAAAATGGCTTCGGCCGGCACCGCGTTCTGGTCCGCCAAAACTCCTATGACACCGCCCTCGCGAAGAATTCGCAGCACGGTGCGCGCGGATTCGTTCTTATTGATCGGCCGGTTCCCGGATAACCCGCGGTACCGATTCACCAGGGCGTCCACGCGAGGATTGTCGATCGGCCGCACTAAGAAATAAATTGGATTGCTGTAAAGCGCGTGCGCGAACGGCTTCAGCTCCCAAGCGCCCATATGGCCGGTCAAGAAGAGAACTCCCTTGCCGCGGCTTTGCGCAGCAGAGAAATTCTCGAAGCCGTCGAGAATCATTGCCTCTTCGATATTCTTGCGCGTGTAGCGTGGCAGGCGCGCGAATTCCACGGCCATCCACCCTAGATTACGCACCGTGCGCTTCAAAATATCGCGGCGGGCAGGCTCCGGCAGTTCCGGAAAAGCTAGCCGCAGATTAAATTCCGCCGCTCTTCGAAGCGGCGGCCGAATAAGGAAAAGACACTTGGCGACAAGCACTGCGAACCATCGCGCTATTGGTCGAGGCAAAAATCCAAGAAATTTGAGCAGGAGCCAAACGAAGGCATACTCGAGACGCTCGCGCATAAGGCGCCATTATGCGTGACGCCGCCGTTCATGCGCCAGAAGCGAAACGCGAAGCCATCCAGCGATACACTTGTGGCGCAAGGTTTAGCTCAAATCGCGATGCAGCTTTTCCATTCCCCACGTAGCCGTTTGCTTCGAGCGAGCTATCTCGGCAGGTTGGAAAGAAAGAAACTGGCGATGCGATTCTCGTAGCTGCGTTTCTCCTCGTCCAGCATGCCGGCGTACTTCCCGCGCGGCAGCGTAACTTCCTCTTTCGGTTCCGGGGACGCGAGAAAAAGCCTACCGGTAATCTTGGCCAGAACAGGTTCATCCCCCGCTTCGATGAAAAGCTTTGGCACTCCGGCGAGGCGCGGCAGCCGTTGAGAGAGTGGGGGCACTCCGGCATCCCGGTAATTCAGCCAGTCGAAGCCCTTTTCGGCAAAGTTAGGCAATAAGGGCAACGAGCCGATGCCGTAGCGGTTCACCAGGATGCGAAGCATTTCTTGGGGCCGCTCGTACACCGATTCAACTGCAATTGCGCGAACGCGAGGATCCGATTCGGCTAGAGACAAAGCCGCGTAGCTTCCGAGGTTCGTGCCCCACAGACCGAATCGGCTCTGGTCCACGTCCGTTCGCTGGGCTAGCGCGGAAAGGGCCGCGCGTAGTTCCTGAACTTCACGATAACCAAGCGTTGTCTCAATCCCTTTAGAACCGTTGCCCGTAAATTCTACGAGCGCGACGTTGTACTCCTGCTCCTGAAGTGCCGTCGCCAATGGCAGCAATTCCTCGCGGCCTTCTTCATACCCCGGACAAAGCAGAATTGTCGGCGCAGACTTTAGTCCCGGAAAAAACCAGCCGTCACGTGCTCCCAAATCCTGAACCGAATACGAAATCTCCTCCGGATGGCCCGGGAAATTCGCCAAATCGATCGGCTGGCTGCCACTCCGCGGCGTAACAATGTTATACACTACGAAGCCCGATATGATGGCCGCCGCCACCAAAGTGAAAAAGGTTAGGGCCAGCAGTGCGGCAATTAACTTGGAGTACCAGCGCGTTGGATAGCGAAATTCCGAAAGAAGAGCCATGTCCGGCTGGCGCATGTTAACACAGCAAACTCGCTGGAATATCCGGGATAAAGCGCCGCATGTTCCAAATCTGTGCTTTTGGGAGACGGAAAGGCCGTGCAGGGTTATTATAGAATAAAGGGCATCGGGTCTGGCCCGCTAGGGACCAAGAACAGCCTCCATGACGATCGTGGATTTACGCCAACTGAGCTCGCGTCAAATCGAGCCGCTATTGTCAGAAGAGGCGCAGTGCTGGCGAGAAGAACTGCGGTGGGATTACCGTTCCTCGCTGGACCTGATAAAGAAGTTCGTGGAGGCTCGATCGCTCGCCGGTTGTGCAGCGCTCGAAAACGGCGAAGCGGCGGGTTATGCCTTTTACGTCATCGAGGAGCATAAGGGACTGTTGGGCGGCCTGTACGTCTCACCTCGTTTCCCACAAATGCCCCTGGCCACTAAGCTTTTGACCAGCACGCTCGAAACGCTCCGGGCCGTTCCCTACATCGGGCGCATCGAAGCTCAGTTGGTCCCGTTTGGATGCGAGTTCGACGCTGCGCTCGCGAAACACGGTTTTCGCCTCTATCCGCGCCAGTTCATGCTGCTCGATCTCAACCGCGTGCCACCCGATTCCGCGGCAAACGCGAATCCGCCAAACTCAAACGAGCTGTCGGGTCTGCGGCTTGAAGAATGGAACGATCGTTACTTCACTCCGTGCGCGCGCCTCATTCAATTAGCCTACGCGGACCACATGGACGGAGAAATCAACGATCAGTATCGCAGCGAAGAAGGCGCGCTGAAATTTCTGAAGAACATCATTATGTTGCCGGGCTGCGGGCAATTCCAGGAGCACGCCTCGTTTGTGTTGCGCGCGCCGCACAGCCACGAACTCATCGGCGTCGTGCTGACCTCCGCAGTGGCGCCAGGCGTCGGGCACACCACGCAGATCTGCGTCATGCCGGGCTATCAGCGGCATGGGCTGGGCAGGCGATTGATTCAAGCCACCATTCAAGGGTTGCGGGCGCGCCGCTTTAGCGCTCTGTCGTTGACCGTCACTGCCGCAAATGAGCGCGCGGTACGCTTGTACGCGAGTCTCGGGTTCGCGCAAATAAAAACGTTCACCGCTGGCGTCTGGCAGTCACCGGAGGCCTCGAGCCGGCGCAGCTTATTTTCGTGAGCGTTCCCGAAGCAGTCCCTTCAACTCCGTCATGAACTCCCGCACATCCTTGAAGTCGAGATAGACCGAAGCGAACCGCACGTAAGCCACTTTGTCCAATTTCTTCAATCGGGCCATGAGCAACTCGCCGATTTCGCTGGTGGTCCGTTCGCGCTCCGGCGCATCGTGAACGAATCGCTCGACTTCATCGACAAGCGCCTCCAGTTTTGCGGTAGGTACCGGGCGTTTTTCGCACGACTTCAGCAGCCCCTGCAGAATCTTCTGACGATCGAAACGTTCCCGCCGCCCGTCCTTTTTGATCACCATGTAAGGAATTTCGTCGATCCGTTCGTATGTCGTGAAGCGGCGCCCGCATTTGAGGCACTCCCGCCGCCGGCGAATCAGGTCGCCGGTGCGGCCCTCGCGAGAATCGATCACCTTGTCGTCGCTAAACGAGCAGAACGGACATTTCAACCGGCACTACCCCCTCTCGCCCGATCCCTGTCTGGAATTGGCTCCCTCTACCCGCGTCAACGAAACGTGCTCCCCGGCCTGTTCGGCCACCGCCTCAGCCCGGGCTAGATTACGCAGTTCCCCCATCGACAATCCCTCATGAATCAGCAGCGGAACACCAAGTAAGGTCGACGTGGCAAACGTAATCAGCCACAGCACGATGGCAATCGCCGCCGCTGGCTCCTGCTCTACTCCAAAAATGGTCGTCAGCGCGATGAAGCTGGCTACCTGGGCGCCACCGCCAACGCCCGGCAGTTGCAATGCCGAGCCCACCAGGGTAACCGCCAATAGCAGCATTGCTCCTGGAAAATTCATGTCCGACTGCACGAAGGCGCTTGCGAACGCGCGTGAGATCCAGAAGTACGCCAGCGTCACCAGTCCCCAATGCGCAGCCGTGTACAGTACGGTGACCACGAGATCCGAAACGGTGCGAATCGCCTGCAATCCTTCACTAAAACCGGAAATAATCCCGGCCAGCCAAGTCTTGAATCCGCCCGCCCGGTGCCAATAATCGAGCCGCCGTCCGAGCACTCCCGCGCCATGCAGCCGGAAGTAAGTCACGAAGATCACAAGGACCGCCAAAATGCCCAGTAAGAGCCAGCCGCCAGCTCGTGCACTATCCACCCAATCCGTGTTCACCCCAGCATCGGCCAGCCTATCCGTGAACACCAGCAGACTGAGCGCCGCCAGGGCTACTGCGGCGGCAAAGTCGGTGATCCGCTCGAGCACCCAAACTCCGAACATGTTGGCAACCGGCATGTGGCTCTTGCGTGCGAGCAGCAAGGGACGAACCGGTTCGCCCGCGCGGCCAAGAATGAATATGGAGGCGAAACCCATTACCGTCCCGTTGTACACCTCCAGAAAGTGCGTGGGGCCTAAGTAGCGCGAGAGGCGCTGCCAGCGCAACGTGCGCAGCGCATAACAGACATAGATCGCGATCACCGACAGCAGCAAAAGCCAGACGTTGGCCTGGCTGACGGCGTGGATGAACCGGCTCCAAGTAAAGTCACCGAGGTGAATCCTACGGCGGGAATGATAGGCGAGCGCCGCGAGCGCGCCTAAGGCTAAAATTGCGAGAAGTAGTTTGCGAAAAAAACCGCGCATCCGTTCGCGAGCCTAACCGTAGCGCAATGAGGTGTCAAGGAAACCTCAGCCCCGCTATTTCCATTAGCGCTTGTTAAAGATAGCAGGCGGCTAGCCGAACTTTCATTGTAGCTTAATCCTCAATTAACGCTCGGTCGCGCGCTCCAGAACTTCAAAAAAATCGGGATAAGAGATGCCTACGCAATCGCTGTCACGGATGACCGAGCTGCCTATGGCTCCCAGCGCCGCCACGGCAAAAGCCATGGCCATGCGATGATCGCCTCGGGCGTCGATTTCCGCTCCGCGCAAGCGCCCCGCAGCCCGACCTTCAATCCGCAAGCCATCGCGAAGCTCTTCGACTTGAGCGCCCATGCGCAGCAGGTTTTCCGCGAGCACGGCGATCCGGTCGCTCTCCTTTACTCTCAGCTCCGCGGCGTCCCGAATCTCCACTCCCTGCTCGGTATAGGGACCTAGCGCCGCTAGCATGGGCAGCTCGTCGATCAATTGCGCAACGAGTTCGCCCGAGAGCGTCCCGCCCGATAGCTCGGCGTGGCGTATGGAAACATCGCCAATCAGTTCGCCCGATTCCCCTCGCAAAGCCAAGACCTTTACCGGCGCTCCCCAGCCGCCGAGGACATCGAGCACCCCGGAGCGGGTCGGATTCAAGCCGACGTTGTGAATGACGAGATTGGAGCCGGGAAGAATGAGCGCGGCCGCCAGGAAAAATACCGCCGAAGAAAGATCGCCCGGGACCACTGCCGCTCGCGCTTCGAGTCGCGGCCGTCCGGAGACCGCCACCACGTGCCCCACACGCCGCACGTCTGCGCCAAACTCCCGCAGCGCCACTTCGGTATGATCGCGCGTAGCAACGGGCTCTTCGACCGATGTCTCACCGTCGGCAAAAAGTCCCGCAAGCAATACTGCCGATTTCACTTGAGCGCTGGCCACAGGCAGAGTGTATTGGATGGATTGCAACGGCGAACCCCTGATCTCCAGCGGAGCGAAATTGGCCTCATGAGCCTCAATGCGCGCTCCCATGCGCTCGAGAGGCTCGATCACTCTCCGCATAGGGCGCCGCCGCAGCGACGAATCGCCCGTCAGCATCGAATCAAAATGCTGGCCCGCCAAAACCCCGGCCAGTAGCCGCATCGTGGTTCCCGAATTTCCCGCATCGAGCGGCCGCCGGGACGCCCGCAGTCCGTCAATGCCTGCACCCGTAATCACAACTTGTGTGGCCCCGTCCCGCCCGTTCTTGTCTACGCCGACCCCCAATCGTTCGAGACAATCGAGAGTGCTCCGGCAATCCGCCGCCGCCGAATAGCGGCTGATTTCGCTCCGCCCTCGGGCCAGCGCCGCCAGAATGGCATAGCGATGCGAGATCGATTTATCTCCCGGTACTTCAACGACTCCAGAGACCGAACGGGCCGGTTTGATCGTTTCCTTAGCCACGACGGAATTCTACCATGCAGCCTGATGCGCTCCCCTAACTCCGCGGCCCGCCTCCATCAAAATGAGGCGGAATCAATCAGCGCCGGCAACCACAAAGGCCCTTTGTGCGTTCCAAATAACCAGGTTGGCGGAAACCTCTCGCAACCCGGCCGCCTTCGTATTACAAAGGATCTATGAAGCTGGATATGTGCTGTAAGGTAGTGTTCAGCTCGACCCTGCTTCTGTTTGGAGCAGCGCTGCCCCGCCTGCAGGCGCAAACGAGTCCGCAGGATAGCCCACAGCAGGCCCCTGCGCAGAAAAACCCCGCGCATCAACAGGACGATACCGATTCCATGCCGGGCATGAACATGAAAGGCATGAAGATGGACAGTGATGCAGGCAATCATGCCCAAGCGGGCGCGATGCAATCGATGGCACACAGTCACCACATGGCCATGGACAGTACGCATATGCGCATGACGCCAGTAACCCCGGCAATGCCCGGAGATCGCCAGCGCGCCGACCAAATCGCCGATACTTTGGCTGAAGCGATTCAGAAATATAAAGACTATCGCGTTGCGTTGGCCGAGGGCTATCGCATCTTCATGCCTAATCTGCCGCAGGCTCAGTACCACTTCACTAACTACTGGAATGGATTCCTGGAAGGCTTCACGTTTGATCCTGCCCGCCCCACCTCACTGCTCTATAGGAAAACGAAGGACGGATACGAATTGATCGGCGCCATGTACACGGCGCCCAAAAGTGCGACCTTAGACGAACTGAATGAGCGCATTCCCCTTGGCGTCGCCCGCTGGCACCTGCATACGAATCTCTGCATACCAAAGCGCGGTGAAACAACGCATGCCGATTGGACCAAGTTCGGCCTAACCGGCTCCATCTCCACCGAAGATGCGTGCAAGGATGCCGGAGGCCGCTTTTACCCGGTAATTTTCGGCTGGATGGTACACGTTTACCCGTTCGAGGCTTCGCCGGCGGGGATTTGGGCGCAATAAGTTCGCCCACGCGTCATTGATTACGGCAGCCATGGCGCGTATGATTAGGTTACCTTGCTGCTGAAAAAAACCCTGGATTGTCAGACCCTGCGGTCTGCCTTGGTGAATAACATGCATGTTCCCTGCTTGAAATCGTCTACCTGTGGAGAGCCATTTTCGCGTCTGCTCTTTCTGGTTCTGGCTCTTACGCTGTGTTCCATTGCCGTTCCGGCCGCACGGGGCGCCAGCGATCAGCCTCCCATTCTCCCCCTGGACCAGATCAAGCCCGGCATGACAGGCGTCGCTTACACGATCTTTGCCGGCGATAAAATCGAGCCCTTTGATATCGAAGTGATTGGCATATTGCCGAACCTAATAGGGCCAAAGCAGTCCATTATCCTGGTCCAGCTGCACGGAGAAAAAGCGGAACACACGGGTGTCGTTGCTGGAATGAGCGGGAGCCCCGTCTACATTGATGGAAAACTCGCCGGAGCGCTTTCGCTGAAGTTTGGCGTATTCGTCAAAGAACCGCTTGGGGGCGTCACTCCGATCGAGGACGTCTTGTCGATTCCCACGGATGAATCTCCATCCAATCCCAAGACTCTGAGCGTGCGGTCAACTGTTGCTGATAACACTGAATCGCCTTCCGCCACGGGTTGGGCTTCCTCCTTGGCATCGTCAATGACCCAAGCGCCGCATTATCCAGTTCCTTCGAACTACGCACAGCTTTCCGGAGCTCCTGGCGATGCCTTTCTCGAACCAATCGCCGCGCCTTTGGTCTTCTCCGGCTTCGCTCCGGCAACTTTGCGTCAATACGCCGGCGAATGGACGTCCTACGGAATGGTCGCCGCTGCGGGCGGAACCGCCCCCCCAGAAACGGATGATTCCAAGATCGTTCCGGGCGATATGGTCAGCATGGTGCTTGTGCAAGGCGATATTTCCATGAGCGCTGCCTGCACGGTGACAGCGGTTGTGGAGAATCGCGTCTATGCTTGCGGCCATCCGCTTTTCGGTTTGGGCGCGAGCGATATGCCCTTGGCGCGCGGGCGCACCCTCACCACGCTTGCTTCTGATTTCAATTCCACCAAGATTGTGAATGCCGGCGGCGTCATCGGCACGCTCACCGAAGATCGTTCGACCGCAGTAATGGGCCGCATCGGACCCGCGCCGCAGATGATTCCCGTGGATCTCACGGTCATAACTCCGGCGGGAGAGCAAGAGTTTCACTCCGAGATGATCTCCAATCCGAAGCTCACGCCGCTCCTTATGGGCATCGTCGCCTTCAACGGCCTAACCCAAAACACGGCTTATGGCGAGGGCAGCACGATGAAGCTCAGCGGCACCATCGACATTGACGGCCATCCTCCCGTGTCGCTTGAAGACATGTACGCGCCCACGGACCAGTTCGTCCCTGACGGAACCTTCGTCGCTTCGAGCGTGCAGACGATTTTTACCCGCATTTTCTCGAATCCTTACGAAATGCCCAAGATCGATAAGGTGAGTCTGCGAGTCGAGAGCATGCCGGACCGGCGCATTGCCTCGATCCTCAATGCGTGGTCGGAAGCGAGCCAAGCCGAACCGGGCGACCCCGTAGTCATCAAAGTCCTTCTGCGGCCGTATCGCGGCGCGCCCGTGATTCGCGAAATACCCATCTCGATTCCGATACAAGCCACTCGCGGCAGCACGTTGAGAGTACAGGTCAGCGACGCGGATTCGCTCAATCGCATACCCAATCTGGTCGCCGCGCAAGGACGTCTGGGCGGGCTGGATCAATTGATTTCGCTGCTGAATCGCGAGCGCCGCAACAATCAAATCTATGTCACGCTGCTCAAGCCGACGCCGACGTTGCTCGTGGAGGATAAGGAACTCCCGGACGCGCCTCTGTCTCAAATCAACGTACTCGATCAGAAAAGGTTGCCGGGCAATTCGGCCTTATTGCGCGAATCGACGGCCGGCGAATGGTCCGTCCCCATGGATGAAATCATCGCTGGTTCAACATCTGTGTTTATCAAGATTAAGTAAAAATTTAGTCCGCAGCGGCCGGGCGTCGCGCTGTCGCGGCTTTATCTGCTGCGGTTCGAAAGGGTTCTATGTCTGATCTCATTGCGCCATCGCCAAGCGAGCGCAGCCGCATCTTTGCTTTGCCGAATATCCTATCCCTTTTCGTGGCAATCTTGTTCTGTGTTGTGCCGGCGGTGGCCGAGCACACCCGTTTCTGGCGCCAGTCAGATTACGACGCCTTCGAGAAGGGCGATGCCAAAGGCGTCGCGCTGCGGAGTGACGGCAAAATCGTGCTCGCCCCCAAGTTCGCTCCCTTTGCGGATGCCTCCCTCGCCTACCTCTGGTCTCTGCGGCTCGATTCACACGGCAATCTCTATGCCGCAGGCGGCTCAAACGCCAAAATCGTAAAGTTCGATAACAGCGGCAAGCCCACGACCGTTTTTGAGTCCCAGGACATGACCGCGCAAGCGCTGGTCTTCGATAAGAATGACAATTTCTACGTGGCCACGGCACCCGACGGGAAGGTGTATAAAGTGACGCCTGCCGGAGAGAAATCGGTCTTCTTCGATCCCAAAACGAAATACATCTGGGACCTCGCTATAGGCCCTGACGGCACTCTCTTCGTGGCCACCGGTGATCCGGGAAAAATCTTCGCTGTCGCCCCCGGCGGCAATTCGCAGCTCTTCTACAATGCCGAAGAGACTCACGTCCGCACGCTGATCCTGGACGGCAAGGGAAATCTTTTCGCCGGCACCGAACCTAACGGTCTCGTCCTGCGTATTGCTTTGGGCCCCGAATCCCCTGCTTCGCAGAGCGGAAGCGGCAAAGGTACCGCGATGCGGCAGTCGTCCGGAAAGCGTGGCGCTGGCCAGCCTGAAGCTGGAAAAGAAGACAACACGAATGAAAGTGGCCGCTCCGCTTACGTAGTTTACCAAACCACGAAAAAGGAGATCACCGCGCTGGTCCTCGATTCCTCGGGGAATCTCTATGTCGCCGCAATCGGCGAGAAACGCCCCGGGGCACCTTCTCCGCCTGTTCCGCAGAGCGAGCAAAATGCCCCGAACGCCCAAATCACGGTTACGGTTGGAGGATCGAGTGTCATCCAGCAACCGCAGCAGTCCACACCGTTTGCCCCCTTTCCGGCACTCTCTTCCGCCGCTGTATACCGCATCGCTCCCGACGGTGCGCCTGAGGAGATTTGGACCTCTCGCGAAGATTCGGTCTACGCCATGGGCCTTTCTCCCGAGGGCAAGCTATTGTTAGGCACTGGCAATCAGGGCGCCGTTATGCAGCTCGAAGGTGACCGCGTCTTCTCGCGACTGGCGAAGGCTGAATCCGAACAGGTGACGGCCTTTGCACGGGCAGCGAATGGAAAAATCTATGTGGCCACTGCGAATCCCGGCAAAGTTTTTACACTGGGCCCGGAACTAGAATCCGAGGGGACATTTGAAGCCGAGCCATTCGATGCGCGCATCTTCTCGCGTTGGGGCCGGGCCTCTTGGTGGGGCGAGAACGGTGGAGGCTCGGGCATCGAACTCTATGTCCGCGCCGGAAACACATCAGACCCTGGAAAGAACTGGAGTCCCTGGGCTGGCCCTTACCACGATCCCAAGGGACAGGAAATCGAATGCCCGCCGGCGCGCTTTGTCCAATGGAAAGCTGTATTACACGGTGGGGGTAATCCGCCGGACCTCTCCTGGGTCGAGCTGGCTTACTTGCCCAAGAACGTCGCGCCGCAAATTACCGGCGTCGTCATGCAGAGACCCGGAACGCGCGTCGCCGGCTTCGGCCAGCAAGCTGGCCCGCCCCAGGCTTCGTCTGTGCAACTGCGCATGCCAGCTACCCCGGGTACGCAGGGCGCGCCTGATGGAAACGTCGAATCGGCTCGATTCGAGCCGCCCCCTCAGGGCTACGCGCAAAGGGGTTATGAAGCCGTCCTATGGAGCGCTGAGGACGCTAACGACGATGAGTTAACCTATGCGGTCTATTATCGCGGCGAAAACGAGAAGGATTGGAAGCTGCTGAAGGACAAGCTGGAGCAGAAATTCTATTCCTGGGACACCAACTCTATGCCTGATGGCGCCTACTATCTGAAGATTGTGGCGTCCGATGACAGGTCGAACCCGCCCGACCAGGCGCTCGTCGCCGAGCGCCTGAGCGACCGCTTTGTTGTCGATAATACGCCGCCAACCATCACCGAGATTAATTCGGAGCCTGCGGCTGCCGCGGCAGGTGATCCCGCGGTCACGGTGCGTTTCCGTGCGAGCGACGGCGCCAGTTCCATTGTCCGCGCGCAGTTTAGCCTCGACGCCGGCGATTGGACCATCGTGCCGCCGGTTGGCGGGCTCAGCGACGCCCTCGCCGAACAGTACTCGGTCACTTTGCGCGGCCTTGTCCCCGGCGAGCATACTGTCTCGGTGCGCGTTTACGATCAGTTCGAAAACGAGTCGGCGGCAAAGGTTACCTTCACCGCGCCCGCCGCGAAACGCTGAGCCGCGTTCGCCGCGTGTTTGGCGCCGCCGGGCCAGTCCGGTGGCATCAGCTTGCCCAACGCTCTCTTTCTGCTGTCGCGTGATAGCGCTCGATTCGCAATCCCACTCCGGTCAACCCGCCCGAATCTCCCTCATGGATGCGGACCACGCGCGCAGTGCAATGAACCTGCGACGTCATGCCGCCGGAGATTTCCCGCGGCATCGTCAGTTTTAATTCCACTTGCACACCGATATTCAGCGGATATGCGGTCCACATGAAAACGCCGCGCTGGGATAAGTTCTCCGATTCGGCAATTTGCTCGCCCGCGTCCTGATTGCCAATCACTTTGAATCGCAGCGGTAGACGAAGGTTCACACGAGTCTCATTACGGCGGTCCGTCGGGGTAGTCATGGCTTCTCCGGCGCGGGGAGGGAGTTCGCGCGATTTTAGATTTGGAAGGGGTACTGAAATACTAACGCGCCAGCCGGTGCTTGCAATGGCCTTCTCCGCTGGCGTGCGGAATTGGTCATGTCACGACGCCGCCCGGCACCCGCAAGCGAAGGTTGATGTGAAACCGAGCCTGGCGCCAGAGCTACAGAAGCTTTAGAAAAAAAACACTGATCCAGAACACCACCAACTTTAGCACCGACGTTCGGACTTCAGTCTAGAACGCGACGAATCCGTTCGGAGCAGTGATCGCGAAGGCTCCGGTGGTCTCACCAGTGACTCCAGTGATCCCAATAAAGACAGTCCGCCCAAGGAAAAAGGGTAGCCCGAAGTCGAAGGAGTCCGTTCCCGTCGCATAGCCCTCGCCACTATCGCCACCGAGATCGTTTAACACCCCATTAAACGTATTGAACAAGGTAGTGGCATCTTCGATGTTCAGCGAAACCAGTCCCGACGTGCCGCTATTTCCGACCAGAGTGATATTCGAGAGGATAGTCGTCCCACCTCCGGTTACACAGTAAAAGCCGTAACCACTCGTGCCTGACGCGCAATCGGAGATCGGCAGGCCGAGCGTGCTGAGTGTGCTGGCATCGGAAACGTAGAGGGCGTTCGAACCGGTGTCCATAAATCCGCCCATGCTTTCACCCTCTTCACTACATATGGTGTCCTGATACGGAAGACCGGCATAGACAACTTCAGGGATGAAGCCGCATTGGTCTGAGGAGTACACCGTCGCGCTGCCAATAGCATTGTCAGATTGGGTGTTGATTCCGAAACTCATCGTGCCCGAGACGGACACCGCTCCCGTTGTGCCAAAGGACGGCAAGGTAATCATCACCCCATTCCTATCCGACGAGGTGAACGCCGCGACGGGGTTTTCGGCCTGAACGCCCGTCGAGACCTCCGCCTCTTCGCAGACGCCGCCCGGACAGATATAGTACGGGTTACCCGCGATGTTGCTCGTGCAGTAACTGCCGCAATCCCAGGGGCCATCGACGGCGCCGTTGCCAATGCCCAGGATTCCGTTTGCGCCGAGGGTCTGAAGCGTATCTTCATTGCCTGGGGGAGTCCCGGGAGTCCCGGCAAGGACCGGGGTGGTAAGGCAAGTCGAAGGCACGGCAAAAGTAGTCTGCCCAAGGAGCTGAACGGGGACATCTGAGGCCGTTTCCCCGCCGATAGCGACATCGGCCAATGCCATCGGCCCCCACGAGTAGGATGTATCTCCGTATTGGATGCACTCCTCGAGCGCGTTGCCGTTTTCCGAAATCGGACTAAGTACCGAGCCGATCGCTGAAGGGATAAGGCGCAAGCCAATGGAGCCTGTATCTACCAGCACGTTATCGATCGTTGCGCAATTTTGGGTGCCATGCTGGCAGACAGTGATGTTAACGAATAGCCCATTGGGGACACCGCCCGCTTGCCCGAGTGGCCCAAAGCCGGCCGTCACAGCCACCGAGTTGTTGACGGCCGGCGTTGTGGTCGTCGTGGTGCTGGAGTTGCTGCTGCAACTCGCCAATGCAAACAAACACAGCTCAGCGAGCAATAAAGGCGCGGCCTTTACCCTCGAAGGAACCTTGGACGTCAACGCATCACCTCCACGGAAACATTGCTCGGAACCAGGCCGGGCACGTAAGCCCTCCCCGTGCAAGTCCGCATACGGCAGAAATTGGAGTACACGAAATCGCTCGTTTTCACGGTCACGCCCCGGAGGCGCCGAATTTGGGTCTGAGCGGGCGTGGCCGTCTGAAGGTTCGCGACATACGTACCCAACAACTGATTCATGTCGGGCGTGAAGCGGCCCTGCCAAGCGATCCCAAACACCACGCCTTGTGGCGATACGTATTCACGAACGGTGGGGCCACTCGCAGTCGTGAGCTGGTGGATCTTGTAAGCCTGGAAGGTCTGGACACGATCCTCACTCTTCATATGCTGCTGGTCCGCGGTCACCGACGCTTCAGACTGACCCAGTGCTGCCCATGCCGGTATGTTTCCCAGAATTAAAATGAGCAGGACGCTCAAGGTCGTTTTCATGAGCGATTCTCCTTCCCGGTGCATGGATGAGATTCGTCGCCTAGCCTTTCCAGAAAGGCGGATGGTTAACGGTCAGTAAACTGGGGATTATTCACAGGCAATCCGGAGTGGCTGCGAAACGCCGGGATGTCACTCCGCGCGACGCGTCACTTTGCCTCATAACTGCAATCTTCTGCCCCGTCGCAGTAATCCCCGGCTATATAACCCATTGATCTGTAAATAGTTTCGAAATCCGAGGGTGAAATGTTCCCCGTTTGCCCTGAAGCGAATTTCGAGCTTATCTTTCGAACCAGTAATGTCCACTATCAGATTTGCAAACGCAATCGGAACCGAGGAACTGCTGGAAACGGCAGAATGGAGCCTTGCCGTTGACCGGATAGCACTGCTCTTGCTTCTGCAGCGCGCCCCACCGGTTGGTTAGACCCTCCGCTCTCCTCGAAATACCGGGCCCCTATTGCGTGGTCACCGTTATCCCCGCCGTGTGGCTGAGCATACCGCTCGCCCCATTCACGGTCACCGAGCCTGTCGCCACGGGTGCGTTCGATGGAACACTGACTGACAAGGTGTAGCTCACAATTGAGGGGTTCGTGGTGTTACTGCTGCCGCTACTCGAACTGCTTCCGCAGCCGATCGCGATTGCCAGCAAAGTCATGAGCGCGAAAGCGGGCACCAACTTCGGCCAGGCTCGCGATTCGACATTGGTGGTTTCAGGCCGTCTGAAGGTCACCACTAGGACCATGGCAATTCCGGCTAAGAGGACTCCCACGGTTCCCCACCAGCCGAGCTCGCGGTAATCCCGCGGCGGATTCAAGCTCGTCGTAATGGCAGGCGTCACCGTGCACGCCGTTGGAACCGTCAAGCCGCCCCCAATCGCCACAGACGCAGAGCAAGTAAAAGTGGGCGTACCCGCGAACCCATTGAGCAGCGTCACCCGAACCGATCCGGTGCCGCACGTGCCTCTCTTCACAATCAGCGAGCTTGGCGAAAAGGAGAGAGAGAAATCCGCGGATGTAGAGGCAATCCCCGCGCTCGTCGGCGAGACCGATGTCCAGTTTGTAACCAATGTCAATGCGTTGATCGAGCCTATGCCGGTCGCCAAATCGTATCCGGTCGTGGCGTTGTATCCGATCTGAGTCTCTGTGCCGCAAGCGCTGCTGAAGGGAACCTGATTATTCCCTGTAGCAACGTCATGAAACGCCGATGGCACATGCGCCGCCAAGGGATAGAGGATCGTGTTGATGTTTCCCCAACCTGTCGTGTGACCTGTTTGTTGACTGATCAGCGCGATAATACCCGCCATGGCCGGCGGCCCAATCGATGTTCCGCCTACGGCGTCCACGTCACCATTTAAATTGGGGTTCGAGTTGGTGTTCCGGAACCCATTCGTCGTGCACCAGGGCGTAAGCTGGCTGGTCGTCGGATCGGCATATTCCGAGCAGATCAAATACGGATCGTGCACTGGCGAGGCGCTGAACGATACATCCGGCACATCGCGTGCGGCATCGTTCGGTACGCCAGTGCCTGTCTGCCACGCTGGCTTTGCTACAAGCGCGCTCGAACCTCCGCCTCCGGAGGTTAGCCCAAGAGAACCGCTGGTGTCATTCCAGGCTTCTTCCGGAATGTAAGAGCGCGCTGAGCTCACCATATCCGAAAATGTGCAGGTCCCTGTGGCTACGCATGCGGGCGGACTACCCACCCATGGATTAACCCAAAAAGTGCCCGTAAGATCGGCGCCCTCGGTAAATTCCGTTCCGCCCACCGCCGTAACGTTCGCAAGGCTTGCCGGCACATCCACGGCCAGCCCAAGGGTGGAAACAGCAACGTCGCCATCGCAATCCGCCGCCCCCGAATCGCCCCCGGGGCCCAGTATGGTTATGCCTTCTGCGTTCGCTTGCTGCGCGAGCGACTGCAGAAAGCTGAAGCTTCCGTCTTGAATAGCAAAAGCCTCGCACTCTCCATAGCTTGTGCTGATCACCGGCGCGGGGATCGGGCTGTGGGTGACCGCATAATTGAGCGCATCGAAGACTCCGCCTCCAGTTACCGGGTTGCCTACGATGAAGGTGACCGTCGCGTCCGGTGCGATTGCCCCGGCCCACTCCACGTCCAGGTTCGCTTCATCGATATCGCTTGCTTGCATTCCCGGATCTTGATCGCCCGGCACGATCAAGCCGACAAAGGCAGCATTATTAGGGTCAGTAGGCTGAGGGTTGTTCACAGACAATCCGGAGTTCTTGCGAAACGCCTGGATGTCGCTCAACGCCACATCGCTTTGCCCCACCACTACAATCTTCTGTCCCGTCCCATTAATCCCCTGCTGGTACAAAGGGTTGAGATTGTAAATCGTGGCGAAATCCGGCGGCGTGATGAAGTGATTCCCGGTTTGCCCAGAGGTGAATCGCGGGCTAACTCTCTTCACCCGCGGCTTCAACTTGAAATTGTTCAGCCCGCGAACACTCAATACCACGTTGGCAAGCGCCGCCGGAACAGAGGGATTGCTGGAATTGGAAAAATGCGCCTCGCCGTTGACTACATAGCGATGCACTTCCGTGTGCAGCGCGGCCTCCACCTGCTGCGCCGCCCCTCGGAAGGCGATCATATTCTCGCTGGCCGGCAACGTTTCGACCTGAAATCCCTCGCTCTCTAACCACGTGGTCACTTTGTTGATGTCGACCTGGCTTAATCCAAACCGGCTGCCGAATTGCTCCGGCGTGAGCCAACGCTGATAATCGGGCGAGCCGCGTTCCTGCTGGCTCACGAGCAACGCATCAAGGTCCGCTTGTTGTTCCGTCGACATCTTGAACACCATGGTCACGCGCATGGGCATGGAAGGCTCCACTCTGCCCTGATCGTATTGAGGCCGCGCCAGCGGATGCACGTTCCCCTTGACCACCGTCAATTGCGAACTGTCGACCGCCTCCGCCACACGGTCTTTTAGCGCCTGACCCGACATCGACTCCGACATAAACAGCAAAATCAGCAGCACACTGAAATACAGAGCGTTCCACAAAGTCTTGGTGTGCATAGAGTTGTTGTGAATATCTCTACCTTTCGCCAGGAATCCTGGGCGTTCGATTGGATGCGAAATTGTTCCGCCGGGCTGTTCGGGCCTCTGCACGTTTGCGTAATCGCCACGTCAGTATCTTGCCAATTCTCGGTAGCGATCAAAGCGTTAGTCGATCAATTTTGACGGAGATAGGGAATGGTTTTTTAAGAGCGGCGTATCCGGATAGCTTCGCGCAGAAGCTGCCGAGGCTCTGACTAGTTCTCGACAGCCTTCCATCCCGGAGGGGGGAAGGAGATATGCCAGAAGCCCGGGGAAGGCGTGGAGAATTCCACTGGTATGAGATAACCCTGCTGATTTTCGACGGGCGCCCGGGTCACTCGGCAACTCTGTCTCTGCTCGGTGCGGTCGTTGATCAACTCCAATTCGGCATCCATCGGGAAATTCTTCGAGCAAACCAGCATCGCTCCGTGATCGTTTACAGACGCGGTCACAGCGCGCACCGTCACTTTTTTGCCAGCCTTCATCATCTCCAAAGTCACCGCGATGCAGATAATGACTCTCTGGCCGCGGCGACGTTCCTCGCCTGGCTGAAGTTGTGGCCCCGTATCAACCTGGGAGGCCTGTTTGTTCACAGTTCGAGCCCCCAAAAATCGATAGCCGGTTGGATCAGTTCGATTCCCAATTCCCAGCCGTCCGGCCGCAGGTGTCCCTTCCAAACGATCACGGCGGAATTTGCTTCATTCGTCGCCAGATTGACAATGCGCAGTGCCTGTTCTACCTCAAGACTCTGCCGAAGGACTACCAGGCACCCGTACGGCCCGACGACGCGAGTGAACGCCTCCTCGCGGCAAGTCCGTTGCGCATCGGCGCCCTCCCACTCGATGGCCACCGGAACGCGCGAATTCAAGCGAATGCCGCGACGCTTTTCCGTTATCCTCGGTTCTGCTGTTGCTTCTGCCTGCGGACGCACGCCGTTCCCCCGCCCTCCGGAAGACGTACTCTATTTGCTTCTTGGAGTCGTCCGATGTTAAGAAGTGATGCCAAATCGCGTCAATGGTACGCAGGGACAGTCGAAATCAACTGCGCGCATGGCCAGAGTACACTTCCAGTTAACAAGCTGCGCATCGTTTCACGCATTCACGCGGTAGATGCCGGTTCGAACTCGTCCGTTGCGAAGATGCCAGCGATCGCATCCGAATTCCCCATCCGCTCTACTGTCTGGCTCAAGCAGCCGCCGCACCACGCGACCGGCGCGCCGCATTCCTTTGCCTTTGCGGTTAGGACTCACTTACCAATTGCTTCATGGCCCAGTCGGGGAATACCGGCGCGCGCCGGTCGCGTGGCCCGCCGGCATTCATGGCCTGCGCGTGGCCCGTGCCCTCCACCATTTCGCGCTTGCAGTTCACCGCGGCTTGATAAAGCTTCAGCGCTCCCGAGGGATCCATGATGCGGTCGTCTTTGCTGTAGCCAATCAGCATTGGGCAGTGAATCTTTTCGGCTCGGCCTTCGAGCGTGTACTCTCGGAGCATCTTCCTGGCGTCGGACAGATCACGCCCGCCGATAATCCAGCGCACCCGTTCCTGAATCGAAGGCAGATAATCGAAAAGGTCCTTCCCCAGATCGTACGAACCGCTGCTCATAAACGCCGCCGCCACTCGGGGCTCATTGCTCGCCGCTCTGGGTACGCCATAGCCGCCCATGCTGATGCCCTGCAAGCCGATCTTCTTCGTGTCCACATCGGCGCGAGTCTCGAGGTAATCGATCATCGCCTTGATCACGCGATCGGTATCCGGCGGAAGGTGCAAATCCTTCAGCCGGAGAGCCCCACCTTGCCCTGGAAAGTCAACGGCCATGTATGCCATGCCACGCGCCAGATAGGCACCCGCGCCGCCCATAATCGTCGCTTCGGCCATCGTGTCCGCGCCCTCGAACGCAATCACCACCGGGAATTTCTTCCCCTGCTGACCTCCTCCCGGTTTGCGGAAGTAGCCGTCTAGCATCTGGTCTTCCCACTTCACCTGAATCCGCTCGAAGGGCGCGCGCTGCAATTCCCAGGCCCGATCAAATAGTTGCCGCGCCTTCTTGTACGTGGGAAGCATGCGATCGTCCGTGACAGGCATCGGCCACGATGCTTCGCGATAAAATCCCGCCGCGCGCATATAGTATTCGTTCGCTGTCAATTTGAATCCCTTTGACGCAAACTCATCCGCCTCTTTCTCATTTCGCTCTGCCACTCGCGTCCATTCGGTAACCCAGGAGTCCAGATCATAAGGCTTCATTCGCTGCGCCACTTCGAGCGCATCGGGATCGCTTGTGTAGATCGTTTGCGTCAGACGGATTTCCAATTGGCCTCCGCCAGGCAGGCCCTTACCCGTATACAGCTCTCCTTCCGCGCGGCCTCCGACTTCCCCGATTTTTCCGCTCTCCGAACCGGCGTCCTGCGCGATTGCCGACGATTCCAAAACCTTTGAGATTACAGGAAGCCCTGCCGAAAAGAGTCCCCATTTGACCAAGGCCCGTCGACTCAGATTCGAAAATGAACTCATGATCGCCTCCTCTTTCGCCAACGATGTTTCCCTGTTAGGGCGGTAAGAGTCACCTACCGCCAAGATCTCGCCCCGCTTCCCGGAATACAAAGTCGCGGCAGCTTTTGCGAATCGGCGAACCCTCGCCACCAAGCGGACATCTTGCGCGGCACCTCTGAGATCCCGTATGTCCCTGATAGGCCACTTCCGCCCCAATTGTCAAATGCTTTGCGATCTACGCGGGAAGCCGTTTATTCGAAGCGCGAAATCCAATCGGGCTGCCGGCTCGATTTCCAGAGTTGCCTTTGAGGCAAACCTCCGCGTCTGGCCAATTCTGGGCCATTTCGTCCCGGTATTTTGTTTCTGATTGCTGGATACGATGCCCTAAGGCCGTCGGCCAGAATAGGGTTATTCCCCTATAGGCAGAGTAGTCCAAAGACCCTACACTGTCCTGCGTTTAGGGGGGGATCTATGCGACCCATTCAGATTCTTTTGGCCGATGATCACGAAGTTGTGCGTAAGGGGCTTCGCGCGTTGCTCGAGGCCCAGCCTGGTTGGAAGGTAATCGCCGAAGCCACCGATGGCCGGGAAGCGGTCGAAAAAGCCCAAAACTTGCACCCCGACGTGGCCATCGTGGATATCGGTATGCCTTCCCTCAACGGCCTTGAAGCCACGCGCCAGATCGTCAAAAAAGCGCCTCGCACGCGCGTTCTCGTCTTGACCATGCATGACACCAATCCGCTGATTCAGCAGGTGGTTAAGGCTGGAGCTCGCGGCTACGTGCTCAAGTCAGACGTGGCCAGCGACTTAGTCTCGGCAGTCGAAGCGCTCTGCCACGACCAAACTTTCTTTACCTCTAAGGTTTCGCAGATTATTCTGGATCGTTACGTGGGCAAGTCCGAACTTGCGGAAAATGTCGCCGACCCCGATTCGCCGCTCACTCCGCGTGAGCGTGAAGTCGTACAGCTTCTCGCGGAAGGAAAGAGCAGCAAGGAAGTCGCGGCGGTTTTGGGCATTAGCGTAAAGACGGCCGAAACACATCGCATCAACTTGATGCGAAAGCTTGATTGCCATTCGGTAGCCGAAGTTGTGAGATACGCAGTACGCAACTTGATTGCGGAAGCGTGATGTCGGGTACGCTTGGGCGAACCCGGAAAGCCGCAACCAGGCATGGAGTTCGAGGCGCGGGCCATCTGTGGCTGCACGGACGTTGCGTCCGTGCATTTTGTTGTAACGAGGTTTAAGTGGCCATAAAAATATTGATTGCCGACGATCACGAAATCGTGCGCCAGGGGATCCGCAGGGTTCTCGAAATTAAGCCGGACTGGGAAATTTGCGGCGAAGCTGCCAATGGGCAGGAGGCAGTCCGCATGGCCCAGGAACTTATTCCTGACATCATCATCATGGACGTCACCATGCCCGTAATGAGCGGCTTCGAGGCCGCCGACGAAATCTCGCGGCTTCCCGTAGGCTCTCGAGTGCTGTTCTTCACCATGCACGATTCCAGTAGCCTGGCTGGATCGGTGCGCAAGTCGGGAGCTCAGGGCTATGTCGTGAAATCCCGCGCTGCACAGGATCTGGTTCAAGCTCTCGAGCGGCTCTTAAAGGGCGGTACTTTCTTCGACTCCGGGATGTACGCTCACTAGCCTCCAGGCTGGGCGATCCCGTTCCCATCCAAACTGAGAAGTTCTCTCCTCATAAGGCGAAATCACCGACCCGAATCCATACCTACAGGTATTTCAGCTAGCCCCAGCCTGCGTTACGTTGATTGGCGTTATCTAAGACTGGGACCAGAGGGAGATCGAGGGACCTTATGCCAAAGCAGGCGCGCGTTGCAATTCTTATGGCCGTCATGGTCATTTTCGCTATAGTTATGTTGGATCTCGTGCGCTCTAAGGTAGAAGCGAGCGGACGAGCCTTCAGAAGTGCCGCAATCCAGTATTCCACGCTGAAAAGGGTCTATTCCGCGCCCGGTAATTTGCTTCGTAGCGCCGTTGCCAGCCAGGACAAGGGCCAGTAAACACAATCTTTACAATCATATACAATAATCTAAAGAGGAAAACTTAGGCGTTGATGGAAGCCTCGGTAGGTACACACTTCACTTCCCATGCCGCTCCCAGAAACCACTGATCGCTTCTCAGCGCTGTCACCGGCTAGAACAAGGCCAGTAGGTCTAATTTTTCGATAAGCTAAAGAGGAAGAGCTAAACGTTAATGGAGAGGATGACCTCTGGTCTTACTTCCGCCTCCGATCGTTTCCACCTGTAAGCCACGTCAACCGCATTGCTATCGCAATGTGGGCAGCGCCCGTGTCTGCTCAAAACCTCGATCATCTGAAGGCAATTCGCGCAAAACCATTCACATTCGCTCATCCGTTGCATTTTCCTGCCCCCTTCTCTTGACCCGTGCCACGCATCGGGATACGACCACAGCGGTATAACAATGGATTCGACGCTCGGCTCCACCATTAGGGTGCATCGGAGAAACCTGAGTCCACAATCCGGCAAAACCCTAGGCGCGCAGCCGGCGCTTAACGACTTACCCCTATGCCATCCTTGCGATTCGACCCGGGACAGGGGCACTCGCGGAGAGCAAAGTCTTGCCGGTCGAGTGCGAAACTGTCCGAGTTACGTAGATCCCCGGCTCAAATCGTTTTCTGATTGGCTTCCTACAGGACGGTATCTGGAGAGCCCCGCCGGTTCAGGGTACCGGCGGGGCTGGTTCGCCAACTACCTTCCCCTGAACTGATCTGTTGATGCAGAAACCATCAGTAAGGGGCAAGGCCAAAGCCTTGCGCCGCGAGTCGCCAATCCGGCGCTGATCGAATCAGTTGACTCCTCACGGTAGGAGATAAGAACGTCTAGTTTTGTCGAGGCCTTCGTTCAGCTCGATGCGGGTAGGATCGGTGATGAAGGCGAGGCCGAGGCCACCTTCGCGCACGCTGGAGTGCTGCTTGTGCTAGACGCCTAGGCTCGTTGACTCCTTTCCAGCTCATCTCTATAGTGGCCCTAACCTCATGTTGCCGCGCTATGCACCGAACTATCATCCAGGACTTGGAACAAATCGTTGGAACCACTGGCGTGCTCTCGAGCGCGGAAGATTTGCTCCTCTATGAATACGACGGCTCGGTTGAAGAGGCACATCCTGACGCCATCGTTTTCCCGCGCCGTAAACAAGACGTGGTCGAGATTGTTAAATTAGCGAATCGCCATGAGCTTCCCATTGTTGGCCGTGGCGCAGGCACCGGACTTTCCGGCGGCGCGCTGGCCAGGCGCGGCGGAATTGTCATGGCCTTCTCGCGCATGAACCATATCCTGGAAGTCGACCCCGAAAATCAGCGCGCCGTCGCCGAGCCCGGCGTCGTGAATCTCGATCTCTCCCGCGCGGTTGAGAAATACGGATTGTACTTCGCTCCCGATCCTTCGAGCCAAAAATCTTGCACGATCGGAGGCAATGTCGCGGAAAATTCTGGCGGCCCGCATACTCTTGCCTACGGGGTTACTTCCAACCACGTCACCGGCCTCGAATTGGTCATGCCGGACGGTAAAGTCGTGCAACTTGGTGGCCGAACTAGGGAGACGCCCGGCTACGATCTGACCGGTCTTATGGTCGGTTCGGAAGGCACATTCGCGCTCCTCACGGAAATCAGCGTAAGGCTTCTGCGCTTGCCGGAAGACGTGCGCACCCTCCTCGCCATATACGATTCGCTCGAAGATGCCACCGATAGCGTCGTGGATATCACTGCTCGCGGAATCACCCCCGCGGCCTGCGAAATGCTTGATGGCTGGACGCTCCGCGCCGTCGAGGCCTACGTTCATGCAGGCTTCCCCCTGGATAGCGCCGCCGTTTTGCTGATGGAAGTGGAAGGTGTGCGAGAGGCAGTAGAAGCGCAGGCCGCCGAAATCGCCGAGGTTTGCCTCGGCCACCATGCGCGTGAAGTGCGCCGCGCGCGCGACGCCGGTGAACGCGTCCTGCTCTGGAAGGGCCGCAAAGAAGCTTTCGGCGCCATTGGCCGCGTATCGCCATCCTACTATGTGCTTGATGGAGTCATTCCGCGTACCAAACTTACGCCAACGCTTCGGCGCATCGAAGAAACTTCTCAGCGCTTCGGCTTGATCATCGGAAACATTTTTCATGCGGGAGACGGCAATCTGCATCCGCTGATCCTTTTCGATCACCGCGACGCCGATCAGCTACATCGCGCTAGGGCCGCCGGCGCGGAGATCATGCAGCTTTGCGTCGAGATGGGCGGCACGCTTACAGGAGAGCATGGTGTGGGCATGGAGAAAAACGAGCTCATGCCGCTGATGTTCAGCGACGCGGATCTGGATTTAATGCGAAAAGTCCGCGCGGCCTTCAATCCGCTCGGTCTGCTCAATCCCGGAAAAGTCCTGCCGCTCGGCAAAGGTTGTGGAGAAACGCGCCTCCAGCCCTTTTCCGTCTCCGCTAGCGGAGAAGCATGAGCCAGGTCGTTACGTCACTCGCCTCCAGGCTCGGAGATCTGGTCGGTCCCGGGCGAGTCCTCGTAGACATGCCTTCGCTCGCCGCATATGGAGCCGATGGCCGGCGCCCGTCCGCGGCTGTGCTGCCCGGTTCGGTAGCCGAGATTGCCGGAATTCTCCGTTTCGCCTCAGCGGAGCGGCTCGCGGTCATACCAATCGGCGGCGGAACCCATTTAGGGATCGGCATGCCGCCGCGCCGCTACGATATCGCACTCGATCTCTCAGGAATGAATCGAATCCTGGCCTACGAGCCGCACGATCTTACTCTCGGCATCGAGCCGGGCATAACCTGCGCCGGCCTCGATCGCAAGCTCCGAGAGAGTCGCCAATTCCTACCGCTCGCGCCACCCTTTGCGCAACGCGCCACTCTAGGCGGAATCGTTGCCGCGGCCGCGGATACGCCGTTACGCTACGGTTATGGCACTGCAAGGGATTTTTTGCTGGGGATCGAATTCGTCACTGGCGAAGGCATCGTCTCTAAAAGCGGCAGTCGTGTAGTAAAAAATGTTACCGGCTATGACCTGCACAAACTTTTCGTCGGCTCGCTCGGAACCCTCGGCGTCATCACGCGCCTGAACTTCCGCACGTTTCCCTTGCCACCGCATCAGAAGATGTTCGTGTTCGGTTTTGCCGATCGATCAAGCGCCTTCGATCTGTGCCGTGCGATCATGAACTCTCCGCTCCACCCAAGACTCCTCGAGGTGGTTGATCCAGGCACAGCGGACCTGTTCGCAGTTCACGGCGCCAATTTCCTGAATCGAGACTCCTGGTTTGCCGTTGTTGAAGCAACCGGGCACGAAGCCGTCCTCGAGCGCCACGCCCGCGATCTTGCGTCAATGTCTCGACAGGCCCATGCCGCCGAATTTATCGCGCTTGAGGAATCCCAACGAAATCAGCTCTTCGCTTGTCTTTCTGAATTCTCGCCAATTGCGCTTGCCGCAGCTCCCGCCGCAACCATTTTTCGCATTGCCGCCCTCCCCTCGGCGATGCCCACGCTGCTCGAACAGATCCGCAGCCTCGCCGATGATCACGCCCTGAAATGCGCCATTCTGATTCGTGCTCTCAGCGTTGTGTACGTCGCCCTTCTGCCCCCTGCAGACGCGAATCTCTTCCCGGCGCTGATCGGCTGTTCGGACCAGGTAATCGACCTCTGCATCAGCTCCGGCGCGGCGCCCGTGATTGAGCGCTGTCCGCTCGAGATCAAAATCGCGCTAGGCGTTTGGCCACCTCCGGGAAACGATCACGAAATCTCCCAGCGCCTTAAGTGCGTTTTTGATCCGCATGAAATTCTCTCGCCAGGCCGGTTCCGAGGGGGCCTTTGAAGCCGATGTCGCAAACCACCTCGCCGCTTGAACCTCCTCCGGCCCCAAGGCCGAGCGGCTTCCACGGTCCGGACCGCCCCCGCGACGTCGATTACTTGCACTGCGTTCACTGCGGCTTGTGTCTCAACCACTGCCCCACCTACCGTCTGTGGGGCCTCGAGGCCGATTCGCCGCGTGGCCGCATTCGTCAGATGGTTCTCGTCGACGAAGGCCGGCTTGCGCTCGGCGACTCCTTCGTCCGGCATATCGACCAGTGCCTCGATTGCCGTGCTTGCGAGACGGCATGCCCGTCGGGTGTGGTATACGGCAAGCTCGTGGAAGCAGCACGCGCGCAGATCGAGCAGAATTATCGCCGGCCGTATTCATCGCGCATCGCCCGGAGCCTCCTCTATCGCCATTTGCTTCCCTTTCCCCGGCGCATCGCCGTCTTGGCCCGCCTCGCGCGTTTTTATCAACGCTCTGGTCTGCAGTCCCTGGCGCGTGAATCGGGGTTGCTGCGGCTGCTCGGCCTGGCCGATCGCGACAAATTGATGCCCCCGGTAGAGAACGAATTCTTTTTCTCGCGCCTCGGGCAAACCTTTGCCGCCCAAGGCCGCCGTCGAGCTCGCGTGGCCCTCTTCGCCGGATGCATCTCGCAGGTGAGCTTCGCCTCGTTGCACGAAGCTACGATTCGAGTGCTGACCGCAAATGGCTGCGAGGTCGTGGTTCCCGAAGGACAGCTGTGCTGCGGCGCGCTCGCGGCACACGCCGGCGTGCGCGATATCGCCCGCCGGCTGGCGCGTGTGAATCTGGACGCTTTCCTGCGTGAGAATTTCGACGCGGTGATTACCAATGCGGCTGGCTGCGGCTCGACATTAAAAGAATACGACCAGCTATTTCCCTCCGATGATCCCGCGCATGAGAAAGCTCTTCAATTTCGGCGGAAAATGCGTGATGTGACGGAATTTCTCGATGAGTTGGGCCTCATCGCACCTCTGCGCGAGCTGCGCATGCGCGTAACCTATCAGGACTCCTGCCATTTGGCGCACGGCCAAAAAATTCGCGAAGCGCCGCGCCGGCTGATTCGCGCTATTCCCGGAGTGGAGCTTACGGAGATGCGTTTGTCGGATAATTGCTGCGGCTCGGCGGGAGTCTACAACGTCACGCAAACGGAGACTTCGCTGCAGTTGCTAGCCGAAAAAATGCATTGCGCAAAGGAAATCGGCGCGGAAGCTATTGTGACCGCAAATCCCGGCTGCCTCTTGCAAATGCGCGCCGGAACCGAGATTCACAAAACCGGACAGCAGGTGCTGCACGTAGTGGAATTGCTCGACCGGGCTATCGACGCCGCGTCCGCCTCGGCTACTTCTCGCCAATGAGATAGCGGCAGCCTGCCGGCCCCATTCGCGCCGCGTGCACAGTGCCGGCCGGAACGTCGCACCGGTCTCCGCCATGATACGTTGTGCTTCGACCGTCCACCGTCAGGGTCATCTCTCCTTCGAGAATGATACGCGCGGTTTCGACAGGATGGATATGGTCGGAATAGCGCTCGTTCGGCCCGTCCTGCCAGACATAAGTATGGCGAAAGCCTTCGCTATCGTTGGCCTCAGCGAGTCACGAGAGCGCCGGCATGAGTCTTCCCGAACTCGAAAAGAAATTGCATATGAACGCCTCATCGCTGCGGCATAAACATGCGCGCGGCCACCCGAGTCACCAATCTCCGCGGCGCCAGCCTCTGCGCTTCCACGCTCAGCCAGTTTCGTGTTCCCGAAATGACGCGAGGCTTGCCCTCCGCAAGCGCTCGCAAACCTACTTGCGCCACTTTTTCGTTCGGCTCCTGAGGACCCGCCATATGCAGTGGCTGCCCTGCAACTTCGTGAAATTCGCTCACAGTCGAGCCGGGGCACAAGGCACAAACGTTCACACCATATCGCCGGACCTCTTCGGATATGCCCTCGGCAAATAACAGGTCAAAACCCTTGCTGGCCGCGTAGGTGCTGATGTACGGAACCGGCTGAAAGGCCGCAGTCGAGGCCACGATCATGATATATCCCGAGTGCCGCTCCACCATTGCGGGGAGGAACAGATGCGTCAGATGAACAACCGAAGCGATGTTCACCTGCACCATATCCAGCAAGCGCTGCGCTTGGGCCTTGTGGAACTCGCCGTATGCGCCGAAACCCGCATTGTTGATTAGTACTTCGATGGGTAGGCGCTTCTGCTCGGTGAAGCGAAAAATTTCGCTGGGCCTCTGAGGAATGGCTAGGTCCGCCGCATAAACCTCTATTTGAACCTTATGGCGCGCCGAAACCTCCCGAGCAAGCCGTGCCAGCCGGTCGGCACGCCGTGCCGTCAGAACCAGGTTCGCACCGTGGGCTGCCAACTGCTCGGCAATAGCCAAACCGATTCCGGAACTGGCGCCGGTTACCAAAGCCCATTTGCCTCTCCATTTTTCCATAGAGCCTCCCGCAAATGAGCATACTTCAGTTGGGATTGAAAGTTGGGATCGAAAATGACCTGAGAAGTCAGGAGCCGATTTAGGTCTTCGAGTTCCAGGATGGAATTACGGTTTGCCTCAGCCGCTCCCCTTCCGATTTCAAGCGATTGAGCAGGCGGCGCGCCCACACAAATTCAGCCGCGAGCATGGCAAGACCCCCTAAAATGGCCACCCAACCGGGGCCAGGCGTGACCAGCATCACGATTCCAACGAGCAGCAGCGTAAACCCTGCCAGGATCTTGAAGAACCGCCTAACCTGATGACCAGTCTCAACGGACACAGCACCCTCCCCTACAGCCGCCCGTAACGCTTCAATAAACCGCCTACTTTGCCTTTAGATTGAACGAAACACGTCGCGGTTTCAAGCCCGCTTTCAATCTAAGCACTTTTCCCAAGCAATTTTGATTCCGCGGCGGCGTTCGAAGCCTCGGCCCTCCCCGTCTCCATTTGATTCAAGCGACGAGTTCCGTGTCATTTACCGCTTCCTTGGTCGGCGGGGAGGAATTTCCCTATGCAACTTCAGGGGGTAAATTGTAAGAGGGTATGTAAAAAGCATCAGCGCCGGTACCAGCGCCAACCCATCCGCCGCCGCGATTTCGGTTGCCTTAATCCGCCTCGCAGGCTATACTGTCGCTACCAATGACGGGCCTAAAGACCTTGCGATGCCAAAATGCTTGTTGTCCTTGTTGTTCGCGTCGATGCTCTGGCGTCGCAAGGGAAATGGTCTAATACCCTAAGATAGAACGTACTGACCAATCCCACCGCCAGAGATCGATCTGGCAGGTGGGTTTTGTTTTTTTGGGGGGGCTAGCGGGCGGTTTTGGGTTTCCCCCAAGCGCTTTGCTTAAAGGAAGGGAAAGCGGCATGTCAAC
>Ga0207053_10026_pt1 | contig 33835 bp, 20 predicted proteins | sample Alteio_BWMinCont_59_FD_153290 | JGI IMG/M metagenome (GOLD analysis project Ga0207053, IMG submission 153290) | Enriched cells from forest soil in Barre Woods Harvard Forest LTER site, Petersham, Massachusetts, United States -... | ecosystem: Environmental > Terrestrial > Soil > Temperate forest >...
CGATAAGGCTAAGAAGGGCAGAAGATCAAAACTCACACTTCACGAATTGACAGTACGCAGACGCGAGATCATCAGGATTCTTGAGCCGGAGTGTCCCGAGATCATCGAGCGATTGCGAAACGCGCGAAATGCAACTGAGGCCGCAGACGCGGTGCTGACTCCAACGGTTAAAGCGTCATTCCCGAAACCCGATTTCCTTGAAGATCCACACCTGTGTGCTGACGCCATTTGGAAGTTCGTGAGGAGTCCCCGGTTTCATTACAATCTCCGTAACTTCGCGAATGCTATGGCTGGCGTACCTGAAATGAGTTGGAAGCGGTCGTTCGACCTCTGCACGGCGAATCCGCCTAATCCGGCGATCCCGATACACTATCGGGCGTATCGAGACTTCCTAGATCGGAATTTCCCCGAGCGACTACGCGAATTGGAATCCGCGCATACTCCCGATGAGGTCGCAAAGATCCTCGCAAAGTCACGGAGCAAAGACCCCACCTATCTCGCCCTTAGAGCCGAGCCCGCTAAAGTCTTGGGATGGTTGCAAGAGGGCTCGGTCGAAAGAAAAGATCGGCCATGAGGTCTTGCCCGGACGCGGAGCCGCGTCTGTCCAAGGTGTAAGCTTCCTCGCATTAGAGACGCCTCTCTTCCGCGTCCTTTCTCGACTCCGCACGATTGGCCTCCAGCCGCTCCCGCACACCTTGCATCTTCACTCCATCCGCTCGCTCGATCAGCACGCTCATTTCCGCCTCCGTCAGGGGAGCCTGCCTAGACCGGAAGTGCAGATTCAGGGACAGCGACCGCAGGGCCAGGACTCGGACAGCGAATCTTCTACGGGGCCACGAGCCCGGCTCCGCGGACAGCAACACCTCCCGAACCCGCTCCGACAGCGTCAGCCCAGCCCCACGCGCACGCTCCTCCATAGAAGTCCTCAGCGGGCTAAAGTGACGAGAAGATTGAAGAAGGAATTACGGCGAGTGCGTGCAAAAAAGAAAGAAGCAACTGAGCACTTTCTCTCGTAGTCGACACAACATGACTATGACGGACTGCCTATGAAGGAAGTCTCAAATTCCTTTTTGCTTCCACCATGGTTGGTTGCGAGTTTGCGTCGACGTCGGAGTTTGCGATTGGGATGGATGATTTCCGGAGGTGGATGGTGTTGACTGCGGTGGTAATTGAGTTTGAGACTTTTGACTGAGCATTTTTTGTTTTGGGCGATTATGAAACCAGCTTCTCCACCATCCCTTCTTGAACCACTTCATCCACCAAATACCCATGCCTGGTATTCGAATTGAAGCGTATTGTCTATTCTTTGCAGAAGAGCCGATTCTGAAAGGGCCCTTTCCGAAGCTGAATCCAAAACCAGACCGCGAGAGATTTAACCGAAATCCGCTTCGGAAGTTCAATCGCTTCTGAAATCGCCATCCCATAATCTTACGTTCCGAATGCGACCTTCCTGAGAAAGCGTGCGAAAGATACTGATTGATAACAGCCAAGTTCTTTGTCAGCAGCGCCCTTTTGCCATTGAAGCTTTAACATCCGTTCGCGGATCTCTCTGATTTGGACATTTGTATGTTTCGACTTTGAGTCTATATCTAATTGTCTTTTCTGCATCGCACTCGTAATAGTGGTTCTACGTTGTGCAATTTCTGCCTGCAAGGTTGTAGATTCGACGCGAAGTCTGGCCTCTTCAAGCTCGATTTTTATTTCGTGTGGGCTACGGAGTCCTTTGAATTTTGTGTTCAAATCCCTAATTGCTTTGTCGAGGTCGCGGTCGGCGCATTCTAGTGCACTCGTCAGCTGTTGTTTTTGCTGGAGAAATCGTGAATGAATGGCTTTCAACTCGTCCGGACTAAGCGCAGCGGGAAGACGGTGGCGTTTTTCCAAATCCGTCCTCCATTGCAGCAGAGACTTCGCCCGAGCATCGCCTATTCCTTGTATCGCTTTTGCTCTATAAAGTGTGACGTCAGCAGCGGTCATAACCCCGGCGCGGTTAAGCTTTTCCTTGAACCCTGTTCCGATGCCGGGTATTGTCGCTGTGCGAATGCTTTGTTGTCGAAGAAACGTGTGCAATGAGATCTTCTGTTTGTTAACCAGCGTCCCCGCTATTTCGGAAGTTTCATCTCTGGACAGAGAGTTTAATTTTGTCCTTAAGTCGTTCACTCTGCTACCAAGTGTTCGTTGAATTGCCGCACGTTCCGAGGATTCATCTCGACCGATGGACAGAAGTTTTTGTCGTATTGGATCGATCGCCGAATTAACGTCAACAGACAGTTTGTGACTGCGAGCCTTTTCCTCCGCTGCCAAGCCTGAAAAGTCGGAATTCAGCTTAGCCAATTCTTTTTCCCCGCTCAGGCGCTCCGTGGTTTGTCGGTTCAGTGCTTCTGCCAGCTCTGCCTCAGGAACCGCGAGCGAGAGTCTCAACTCGCGTGCTTGTTTCATGCAAGCTTTGTATTGTTCAGTTGTAGGTAAGAATCGGTACCGTCTTCGAAGAAATAGGACCCAGATGATTGAGCATAAGACACAAACAATGAGTGAAAGCCAGATATTGCCGAGTAGGATGGACACGGAAGCCGCAACCGTAAGAGTTAAGCCGGAGAGACGTTCCATCAACATTGACTTTGTGAATATTGCTGACACAGTGACGGGCATGACGAAGTCGTATACCCAAGTCGCTGAATTTGGAGCGGTGCTAGCCTCAGACGGTCTCTCCCGCATAGCATTAGGGGCAGGAAGAGCTACATGGTCCGATAACCAAGCCGGTACTTGGTTTGCCTGAACCGACGGGAGCGAACTGAATTGAGCAAAGACCGAAGGGTCGACGCTTGGGATCTGTGCGACAGAGCGAAACAGGAAACTCTCAAGGAGACTACTCATCGCGGTTATTTGAGAGTCGTTTGATCGCCTCAATGTAGCGAACACCTCTGAAGTCTCAGGACGTTCGAAGTCCGCTCGGTGGAAAAGGAGACATTGATCTCCACCACGGAATTTAGTCCACAAGCCTGGATCTCGACAGATCGCCAAAATAGACGCGAAGATTACCCAGCCGGAAAAGTTATCGATGAAAGGTCCAAAATCTTGAGCGCTCCGTTCAGGGTGTTGATAGTTAGGCTGGCCCGTTTCATTGCTCAGGCTCCCAGCCAATGCTGGGACGTACATCCCATCGTAGTCAACCAACTTAATTTGGGAGCCGACGACCAAAACGTTGCCATCTTGCAAATCTCCATGTCCAATGCCTGCCGTTCTAAGCGCGTTAAGCATTTGGACCCAGTCTTGCGCAAAGCGCAAAAGAGTTTCTGGATTGCGAAGGTTGTTTTCGATGAAGGTACTAAGCGGCACACCATTGACCCACTCCATCTTTACGATTGGAAGCCATCGTTTACCAACCCGTACACCTTCTGGCAAGTATGAAAAATCGACAGTATAAGGAAGGCGGACACGTTGAAGATGTTCGCTGATAGCTTCGTATCGTTTTTGCTGATCAGCAACCTCTCGATTGAAACATCGAACGGCCCAAGCTTTATTGAACCCAACTAGTTTGTAGACCGTGGCGAACGCCCCAGCGCGTGGTCGAGGAAGAAGAATCTGGTTGAGTTCAACTTGTGAAGAGCGTAATTCCGGATCGGCGAAGCATGATCCAGGGTTCTGAACAGCCTCTTGATAATCCGAAGAGGTTGGCCATGTCATAGGATATCGACCCTGTACAACGTAACATCGTCGTTACGCATGCGTGCCGACTCTTGCTCGGCTCGTACAAATTCGTGGAATGTGGATTCTTCCAGTCCAATGTTGAGAAGTATCTCCCACGGTTTAGCACCTTGCTCAGCTTGCCTGAAGAACCATGCAGCAAGCGCATCGGTCATGAGGTAAAAGACATCACCTGATTGCCAAATCCCCTCCTGCCGTACGATCTCCGCAATTGCAGCAATGTTCCTCGATGGGGAGGTTGCAAGTAAAACCGGACTGTTGTTGAAGCCATCACTTGATGAGAGAGGACAAGAGCGAAAAATCTCATCGTTTCGGATCTGCACTAGGCAACAATCACCACTGGCGAATACAGCCCAGCTGCCGGAACTACCACTTTGATCTACGATGGTAAGACCTAAAACGGCTGCGAATGCGCCCTGCTCTAATTTCTGTTCCGCGTACCAGGGAAGCGGCTTTCTGGAAACGATTTTAGTCCACAACCGTTGCCGTTTAGCCAAAGATGACCTGAAGGAATCGTCTCTGTCCCACCCATCTCGAACGTAAGATCGTGCTAGCTGCTTAGCCCAGATTGAAGAAAACGACGATTCTGTCGCGCCATCCGCGATCGCCAAAGTAAATCTTTCGCAAGTTTCGTCAAAACTCCGAGCAGGCCAGAACGCGTCCTCATATTCGGATTCAGCCGAACCACGTTTTTGTAGCCAAAAGATTTCGCTGATAATATGCATTGCTAGCGGAGATTGCTAGGACGAGTTCCGATATCCAGAGCTTGAATAATCAACACCAAATCCGCATTCAGCACAAAGCCACGCGAGCCGTCGGTTAAGCTAAAACCATGTTCAGCTGCTACTGAACGCATAAAGGTTGTAAGGGGACTCGCTGCCTCGAACAGCAACTTCGCATACTCATCGGGCAAAGCATTTTCCGAATCCGGAAACGCCATCGGCGACGCGTTCGGATTATTGGAGAGCATGAGATTGAACAGTAGCACATTTCCGTCGGTCGACTGAATTGCACTCAGATCGTGCATAGCGGTCGTGGGGGATCCGTCTGTCGATTCACCATCGGTAATGTTGATGACGACGGGAGGATAGCAGTCAGGATGCTGTGAAACAAAAGATTGAATTAGATTTCGCGCTTGGCTGAATGCGCGGCACATTGGCGTTCCGCCGTTCGCGACAGGTTCAAACCAAATCGGAAATCGGATCGTTTGATCTAAAAGCCCACCCGCGCCGTCATCTGTCTTCTTCGTGCGTTCCTCGATCCTAGCGGGAGAATTAGCAATCTCGCTAATCGGTACCATGTCGCGTCCCCGTAAGCTACCGCCGTAGGCGGACCCTACTGTCGTTCCATATCCGATAACACCGACATGGAAGTAATCGCGCACGCCATCCTCTTTGGCACAACGGATTACCAAATTCTGAAGAAGTTTATTGATTGCATCTGCAACACCCTCTGATTTCTTCTTACCGGCATCAACAGTAAAGCCGTCTCCCATAGATCCTGATTGATCGATAAGAAACAGGAAGCACGACGGTGCGGTCCGACTGATCTCTGCACTGTATGGCATATCGAAAACTCCTCGGTGTGGCATCCGTTCTAAAACGAAATGATTTGTGATCCGTTGTTGCTCGAAAAGAATCGCATTCGAGCCTAAAGAATTGCAAGTGACACTTACTGCGAGGCTTAAGGTCAAGTGAATATTCCTATCGTACGCTGTCCCGTTAGAGCCGCAAATTTAATCAAGCGTCAGTCTTCACTTTCCTCTCCCAGCGTGTTAGGTAGCCCAAGATGCTCAGGATCTTCGGTCTGTTCGATATCCTCGTCGTCGGCGCCGGCAGATTTGAGAATGTTTGCTACTTCTCCCAGCACCTTCTTGCCCTTTACCAGCGAAGCCGTGTTTATTGCACCGAGGGCGGTCAGGCTCAACGAGCGTTTGGCAATCTGATTTTCGACTCTACGTTTGCTGCTACTGAAAGCTTCGTTCACAGAGTCAAGTGCAAGACTCAACTTCGCAAAGTCTCCGAGGAACTTGACGATTTCGCCGTTTAGCTTCGAACCTTCATCCGCTATTCGCTGCGCATTCTGAGCAATCTTTTGTTCATTCCACCCAAACTGGACGACTTTCAGAAGCCCAATGAGTGTTCCAGGCGTGGCCACTAGGACTTTCCTCCTCAGCGCCTCTTCCATCAACGTAGGCTCTTTCTCCAGTGCCATAGCTAGGAACGACTCGTTCGGAAGAAACATAACCACAAAGTCTGGGCTCTCCGCGATTTTCTGCATGTAATCAGTTTTCGCTAGGTCCGCAACATGTTTCTTTACGGATCTCGCATGGTTTATCAGTGCAGCCTGCCTTTCGTCATCTGTGGAGGCTTCGATATAACTGAGAAAATGAACCATTGGCGTCTTCGAATCCACGGTTATTTTCCGCCCTCCGGGCATTCGAACTATCATGTCTGGTCTGAGGGCCTCGTCCTCGGCGCTTAATGAGGTTTCCTGGAACTCAACATCGCAATGCTCTTCCATGCCCGCCAATTCTACGCATATCTTTAGTTGAACTTCACCCCACCTCCCTCGCACGTTCGGCCTCTTTAAGGCATCTTTTAGGGCACCCGCTTGCTTGGCCACTTCGGCGGCTGAGGCGATTGACTGTCGTAGTTGTTCCTCGATTGTTCCGAATGCTGTCGCTCGCGTGGTCTCCATCTGTCTCGTTGCTTCACTGACAGCTTGAATGCCTTCCGCAATTGGTCTTACGAGGCTCTTGATCTCTTCTTGCCTCTTTTCCAGATTGCCCTCCGCCGTTTTGTGTTGAAGGGCCAAAACTCCCCTCGCAGTCTCTAGGAATTGTTCGCCGTTTTCCTTGAGCGCCTTCGCTGATAGTTCGGCGAATTGGGCCCTGAATACCGCCTTAGTGTCGTCGAATTGTTTTCGCTCCTCTCGAAGGGCAACTTCTCGCTCGTGAATCGTCGACGACATCGCCGCCCGAACTACCTCCGATTGAGTAAGCTTCCTTCTATTTTCTGAGGCCTCCAAGGACATTGTTGCGATCTGATCTTTCAGATCGTTAATTGCTTTGTCCCGGTCGCCTACTAAAGCAGTAGCAGCCGAGTGCTTCTCGGTCAGATCCAAAATCGTTGCGCGATCCTTTTCCAACTTGGCGGTAAATTCCCCAATACGAGCGGCATCACCCCGCAAGGCTGAGATCTCGACCTCGAGTCCATGACGCGCCGTGTCCGAGTCATTCGCACGTAGTCGTTCCTTGGCAGTTTCACTCTCGGCGAGCTTTATCCGAGGTTTAACCAGAAAGTAAGCGGCTACCGCGCCTACAAGTACACCAATCAGAATCCGAAGAGCTTCCATATGTGAAACAAAGTATATGGTTAATGGCTTCTCAGGCGTTTTTGCTGCGCGTTCGGCCCGTTCTTCTGTGCACAATTCGGTTTTCCCAGCGATTTCGAGCCCAGGCTAGAAAAACATGTGTGCCCCACTCCGAATCAGGATTCTAGAATCGTCGCTCTTGAACTAATCAATTTCCTTCACTTTTCTGGCAACATTGGATCACAAGCTGCCAGCGGCGGAGCGTATCTACAAACCGAAGTTCTTCATATCGCGCTTTAGCTGTTCAGCTTGTTTTGGCGCATTGCGTGATTTGTAAATAGCTTGCGAATGCTGCTGCATGGCGCTATCCATATTTGCTATCTCGCTAACCCAAGGCCCGTCGATGTATCCCGTAATCTCACCGAAATATTCGCTGAACGAGGGAGAGTCAGGTCCGTAAAACACGTTTCTTCTCATTTCAAATCCAAAGACCTTTTCTCCGTTCACTTGCAGGGTGAACGTCATGGGCGTTGTTTCGCTGTCATCGTCGCTCCATCGGTCGCGTTCGACCTTGCCTTCACGGCACAACAGCCGATAGAGATTGCCGTTGAAACGGAACTCATTGGCCTCATTGTTGCGGACGAGCGATTCGCGAACCTCAGGCAAGATCAACTCCGGTTCTTTACTAAGCCGGTCATCGATGCATTTGAAATTTGAAATGTAAAGGGACCATACGATTTCGCGGAGCTTTAGATCGCGTGCCCGCTTTTTGCGCCGCTCGATTTCTTCACGAATCTCTTTCTCATTCATGGCAGTTCAAATACTCCTCGAATATTCAGCTATTCAACCATCCCAAAATCATCCTGCATTTCTTTGCTCAGCACCTTCATGATCTCAATATGCGCATCCATGTTCCTTGGCGTTCCCTGGGGCACCCATGTACTTGCGGCTTCGAACGGACGGCTGAGCTTAGGATCTTCTCGAATCCGGTCCTCCATGATGTCGCTGAAGGGCATCTCTCTCATCGCCGAGACGGCACGTTCAAGGGAAGAAACGTTCATGCTGACAAGGGGCGTAATCTTCAGCTTCTTGTATTTATTGCGATTTAGCGTCTCCTGAAAACGTGCGTTCAGGTAAGCGTTCGTCATCCAGCTTGAGCCGATTTCGTCTTTCGTGATGATTACCGACACCAGCTTTTTCGCTCCCCGTAGCCATTCGGGAAGGTTCTCCTTCGGCAGTGTCCCTATCTTGTCGATGGCTTTCAGCAATTGCGACACGCCAACTGGCCTGTCTGTTCCTTCGACAAAACGCTGATCCATGTACTTTCTGACCAGCTTATAGTCGCCCGAATACCTCACGCTCGCCGCGCATGTAGCCGCTTTTGCCTCTATCATTACGGCGGTTGAGCCACACATCACGATCAGATCGCAAATCGGCTTGGCGTCTTTTTGATTCAGGTAATGCGGCTCTGGATAGATGGCGTTCTTGCCCTTGTCGGCATAGGTCTCGAATATCCAGTTCACATACTCTTCAAAAACATTCCCCCAGAATCCGAAATACTCGAACTTTCGCTTTTCCGGCATCGAGATCGCGACACGCCATAGGGCGCCACTCTCCAGCTTTGCAACTGCGTACTCGTAGTCAACGTCATACACCTTATCGCCGATGCGGAGGTACGGGTAATTCTTGAGGAACTCGAAATCGGCGTATCCATGGACTTTCTTTTTGTCGGGCAAGTCCGTTAGGCGGCAGCAGACGGTATCAAACATGTCGCTCACTTGCTCGGGAGTGAGTACGGTCTTGTTGAACCAAGAGATGTCGAGGCCAGATTCAGGAACGTCACCCGTTTTAATCAGCGTCCGCTCATTCATTGCATGAATGGTGAACGCATTCACAAACTGATAGTAGAGCTTGAGCGGAAAACCGAAGACCTTTTCGAATTCCGCATAAACATCGAATTTCTGCAGGTGTTTCGGGAGCCTTGGAATGATGACCGTCAGATAGATATAGAACCGCAGAAACAACATGTATGGATCGGTGATTGACCCGATTTCAAAAGTCGGCAGAAAGTCCGCGACCAGGTTAGCCATCACATCCAGATCGTCCGGAAGATTACTCTCATGCTTTTTGTAAAGCAGTTCCCCGGCGCCAAGTAGAAGCGCCCCAAGAGCTATGTCGGGGACTTGCGAACCATCCTCCGACGGCGCCGGATCGAGGCGCATTGCCTCCGACGCAAGAAATCGGAGCTGGCCCTGAAAGAAGATCGGCCTATCGTCGTTAGCTGCCTTCAATGCTCGACTGATCAGATCAGGTCTTACTAGATGCGGTATCCAATACACCGCGTCTTCTTTCGAAGCCACGGTATTGGCCTCGGGACCAAATTTGAAGATTGCACTGAAACGGGCGCAGGCAATAATGATCGCGCTTCTAGGAAACGACCTCAGTGCATCACGGAATTGGTCGATCTTCAGAGGTGCGCTTCCGTTCAATTCCGACCACGGTAGCCAGACTTTCATTTTAGGCGGCGGGGCCAAGACAGCCTCCTAAAACAATGATACGAAAAGGCTCTAAAATACTCCGCACAATCAAAGATCCCCGCCAGCGCCATCGTCCTGCGCGTATCGCTGCGGTCTGTCCTGTCAGATTACCCGCGCGCTAACCGATGCGCTTGTGGCTGGTGGCGGCGAGGCAAGTCGCTAGATCACTCCTAACGTTTCCCAGTCGGTTCCGGGCCGGTCAAAGGAATACGGGAGCTCCACTTGGAATCAAGGTTCTGGATCGGTCCGGGGCATCCGTGAAGGGGCATGGTCTCGGGTGAATAGTTGGGGGTTCTAGTGGGGGTACTTCAAGTTTTACTTGCGTATATATCATTGAAAATAAATACCTTATATTGAGGTTGGACTCCTGCCCGGGCCACCACACAAAACCCCTATAAACATTGAGTATTTTGAGATGTATGCTGCGGCCACGGGTCGCTTGAAAATGCAGGTGTTATACAAAAGTGATACACCTTCACAAGAGCGTATTCGACCCGCCTTACATGTGTGCTTAAGTCAACCCGTTCAATAACACCAAGCCGCTCGAGACCATGAAGGTTATCAACCAGGACCTTCTTCGATGCGTCCGGAAGCGCTTTTCGTAACTCACTCAGACGTAACGGACCGTCGGCCAAACACAGGAGGATGGGCAGCCGCCATTTACCGCGGATCAGAGGGTGTAGTGGTAACTCGGAAGCCTCTGAGAGGTGTTGGTCTGCTCTATTTTTACCAGTCATCATCATCAAAAGGCAGTAAGGGTACAGTGAAGCAGGCTAAATCTCTAAGTTATGGATATAAGCCCGGTTACGTTGATCCTTTGATCGCATCGACCCTGGTTAATGTGGGAATCAGTTTAGACCAAGGTCCCGGCCGACAAGCTTCCACCGTCCAATTGCGTCCAATAAGGTATCCGATTGCGGTCAATTGTGCCGCGAGTACCGCTTCTGGTTCTCCTCCTCCACTCTCCCCTGTACAAACAACATATGTTTGATCAAAGAGTGAAGTTGCTTCGTGCGTCACCTGATCGGCACCGCAACAGGTTGGGGCGGCAACCCGGAGAGAGATGCCCTGTCATGTCTTCCGTGCTAGTTTGAGGTGCTAGCGCCGCAAGGCATAGGGGTTCAAGTCCCCTCCTCCGCACCAATCCAAAAAATCAGGCACTTACGAAGGACTGATCGCAAACGGCCGGCCCTTCGTTTTTGCCACTGTAACCATTGCGTAACCATTGCGTTCCTTCTTTAAAAAACACAGCGTCTACCTGGTGGCGGACGGCAGCTGTAATCAGCGGCTACGGGGCCGCCACACCTGTGTCCCGGAAGTGGCATTCTTTCGGTGCGCTATGGGATCGGGCCGTGACTTTCCTGCCCAACTAGGGGTTACTTCGAGAGGCGCTGGAAATGCTTCTGTATTGAGCACGGTTGTTTTGGGTTGATCGTGTTGGGTGGTCCCGGGAGAATGTACTGATATTTCAGTGTTGCAGGCAGCGACGAGAGAGCGGAATGCAAATTTCGTCTTCATGTTTCCCTTCCTATGTGTGCATGGTCGGGCCGGTGCGGCAAAAAGTTCGTCTATGAGCCGCGCAGGCTATCGATCATGGCGCGTACATCGGCGTCATCGACGACGAAGCGGGAAGCGCCTTCGAACTGGTCTGCGTCCTTGCGTACCCAGGGACGTTCGTACTGCGTCCCGCTGACTTCGCTTCGGCGCAGAGAGCCATGAAAGTGGCTGGCGCGTGTGGCGCGCGCAAGGACGGCGGCATCCTTGATGCGGAGACCTCCGCCGGCGGCGATCTCGATCCTTCCGGCTGCGAGCTCTACAAGCCGCGCCAACCTGTCAGCTCCGGCGATAACGTCGCGTTCGCCTCCTGAAGTCAGCACACGCCTGCACCCTGCGGCGATGACGTCTTCTAGCGCCTCTTCAAGTGAGGCGGTGTAGTCAAAGGCGCGGTGAAAGGTGACCTCAAGGGGTGCAGCCAGTTCTACGATCTCGCGTATGCGCTGGACGTCGACTGTGCCGTCGGCTCGGAGAATACCGAGAACGAAGCCGCTGGCTCCGAGGGTTCGCGCGTGAAGGAGGTCTTCGCACATGAGGGTGAACTCGTCGTTCGTATAGAGGAAATCACCGGTTCGAGGCCGCAATAAGACATGAACAGGAAGCCCGCTGCGACGGATCGCTTCGCGCGTGAGGCCATGGCTTGGAGTAAGGCCGCCTTCGCTAAGCGCAGCGCAGAGCTCAATGCGATCGGCTCCGCCATCGCGCGCTGCGAGACATGCCTGAATACTCTCTGCACAGAGTTCAAAAATAATCTTGCGCATCAGGGCACACGAACCATCACAAACGTTCCAGCTCTTTTTTGAAACGACTAACTCGACTGCTCGAAGCAATTGAACCGGGCAAAGAAACACTACTGGTATACAGGAAAAAACGAAAATTGAATAATTTAGCTTCAAATATTCATAATTTTGCACGTAATCAGTTTGCGGATCTCTAACTCCTAATCATTGCTATTGTGCGAGTGCAGCTTGATGGAAGAGCTGGAACTCGCGGATGTGAGCTTCGCCAACGCTGGAGAGGATGCGGAGGCGTACCCTCTGCGTCGTGACGGCAGGAAAGTGGTCGATCTTTTTGTGGCCGATTGCATATCCGTTGACGATAGGCACCCAGGCATCGTTCTGCCATGCTTCGATGCGGTAACGCTGGATGGTCTGGCCTTCGTTGAGCCATTCCATTGTGAGAGCGTGGTCGAAGGTGATGGGGTGCGCCAGGCGAACCTCAAACATCGATGCGTTCGATCCGGCGGGCGCGCTCCAGAAGGTCGCATCGTCTCCATCGAGCGCGTTCGCGGTGTTATCGTCTGTCGGTAGATGTGAGCGAAGGAGATTGTTCGCATAACGAGCGTGGATGGCCTCGCCGAGTTCGTGCAGGCGTTTTACGTCGGCATCTGGTAGCAGGCCGCGGTCGTCCGGAGCGAGGCCCAGCATCCACTGGCCGCCGCGACCTATGGAGTTTTCGTAACTGTCCATGAGTTCGTCGACGCTCTTCAGGGAGGCCTCATCGTTGGGGTGCCAGAACCAGTGCAGCTTGCGGAGCGGCGTATCTACCTCCACGGGTCGCCAGCGCAGATAGCCGTGACGGTCGATGACGTTCCAGTTCTCGTAGTCGATTTTGCCGGACTCCGTACCTGCCCAGCGGATGTCGCCGTACTCGAACAGAGCCGTATCGGCGAAGACCATGGTGTTGGGCTGATAGGTGCGCAGGGTTTCAATGATCTTTGCGAAGTCGTAGGTTCGGCCAGCGCTGCCGGCACCATCGAGCCAGAACTCGACCAGGTCCCCGTAGCGGGTAGCGAGCTCCTCTAGCTCAGCGAGGTAGTACTTGTCGTAGGCTGCGGGGTCTTTGTATTTGGGTTCGTGACGATCCCAGGGCGAGAGATAGATGCCGAACTTCAGTCCGTGGCGACGCGCCGCTGCGGCGACCTCAGCCACCATGTCGCCTTTGCCGTCCTTCCACGGACTCTGCTTGATGCTGTAGTCGGTCTGGTCGGTGGGCCAAAGGCAGAAGCCGTCGTGGTGTTTCGCAACCATGACGACGTAGCGCGCACCGGAGGCCTGGATGGCGCTCATCCACTGGTCGGGGTCGAACTGCTTCGGGTTGAAGACCTTTGGGCTGGCTGTGCCATCGCCCCATTCCCGATCGAGGAAGGTATTGGTACCGAAATGCAGGATGACGCCGAACTCAAGATCCTGCCATTGCGTCTGCTGCGGCGCGGGCTTGATGTCGGGGAAGCTCTGCGCTGTAGCCGCTGCCGCCAGACAGCTGGTCAACGCCGCAAGAGTCACACCGCGAAGAATATCTCTGCAAATAGAAGCTGATGTCACGTCTTTCCTCAATTCATTTCGTGTTTCAACCTACTGATGGAAGCTCTCCGATGCGTGCGCGCCAGAGCGCCCCGAGGATAGGATCCACGATTCCGGACAGCACCTCCAACGATGGAAGATCCCGGCGCAGAGCGTCTACGATGCCGTCGCAAATGGGGGCTACGTGTTCCAGGATGCTGCCCGTAAACGCGAGGTCGGGGAGCCAGCCGGGGCGATCATCGTTTCTTCGTACACGCTCGATCACGATACGCGCGAGATGCGCCAGATCTTCGGCTTCGCGCCGGAGGACGTTCTGCGCTACAGCGTCTCCCGCAGCAGCGCAGCTCACTACGAGGGGAGCAAGGAGGCTGAAGTCCGGCGCAGGAATTTGATTGGCGTAACCGATGAGCGGCTCGATTCCGGGTAGCTCCCACAGATCGAGGATGGCGGGCAGAAGCGTTGTGGTGCGGTCTTCGTCGATCGCGAGGAAAGTTTCGCGCAGAGACTGATGCCCTATTCTGTTGCCCGAGCCCTGGTCGGCCAGCGCTGGGCCCCAACCACCAGCGGTTGTCAGATGACCGGCAGTGGTGCGCCCGGCTACGTTCGAGCCTGTGCCGGCCATCACGAGGACACCGGGACCTCCGAAGAAAGCGGCATCGAGTGCGATCTCAACGTCGCCTACAAGAATGAGCGAACCACCGACACGCTCAGCGAAGGCTTCGCGGATCCAATCCGTGACCAGCGCCACAGTAACGCCGGCCGCACCAACACAGCTGCGGGTAATGGACTTCATGGGTACACCGGTGAGCGTGGTTAGCTCTGTGAGTGCCTTGTCGAGATTTTGCGATGCGTTGTTCGCATCAGTACGCATGCGCTTGATAGTGCCGCCACGGACGCGCGCCAGCTCGTGCGTCTCGTCGCCCAATACATATTCAGTCTTTGTGCCGCCCACATCCACTGCGAGATAGAACGCCAAACTCGCTCCTTTTGCTTACTGACGATGACAACTTTGTTGCGTGCCGTGCATGCAGTCGGCGTCGATCCTATATTCAGAGTGATTGAGTATGAATCTTAGTACCAAGGAATTATCTCGAACCAGCCGCTCTGGGATGTGAGTTCCGATATGAGATCAGACCCGAAGCTCCGGCCTTTATCGCAATGAAGAGCCCACGTCGGCTAGAAGGTGTAGTGTGCGCTGAGCTGTATCTGGCGTTGCGGAGAGCGAACACTGGTGATTTGTCCGAAGTTGCCGTCTATCACGTTGTTGTCGGGGTTTTGATAGCTGACGAGGTTGAAGGCGTTGAAGAAATCGGCACGGAAACCAACCATGTGCTCTTTCACGATGTGAAAGTCTTTGAAGATCGAGGTATCGACCTGGCGGTAGCCGGGTGCGCGTTCGGAGTTGATGGCCGCGGTGCCGAAGGTAAGCGGAGCGGAGGCTCCGTAGGCACAGACTCCGTTGTCTCCACCAGAGGAGCACGGGATAGCAGAGGGGTCAGTTCCCCACCAGTTTGCGGCGGAACGGTTACGAATCTGCAGGGCGCGGTAGTGGTTTGCTCGTGCCTGACCGAATGTATTGGTATTGGTGTTGCCGGGACCGTTGATGGTAATGGGAAATCCAGAGTAGGCGAGGACAGAACCTGAAACCTTCCAACCCCCTACCGCGAGATCGAGGAACCGATTCATCTGATTGCCCCAGGTGCGTCCCTGTCCAAAGGGCAGATCGTAGACGAAGACGGCGTTGAGATTGTGACGAACGTCCTGTCCGGTTGGCCCGTAGTCGGCGCGGCTGTTGTAGCCGTCCTGGTAGGAGCCGTTGGAGCCGTTGATGCCGGGCTGGCCGTAGTTGCCGGCGGAGTTCGTCATGGATCTGGCGTAGGTGTAGTTGACTGCGTACTCGAGGCCATGACTGACGCGCTGGCGAAGGGTAGCCTGGCCGCCGTTGTAGTTCATCATGGCAGATGATTCCGTGATGAGAAGACCTCCATTTTGACCGACGAGGGCAGCATAGGGCGCAACTGCCGCGGCTGGAATCGGCGCCCCGTCCGGAAGATTGGCGATGATTGTTGCCTGCGCCAGGGTCAGCTGATTAGCGTTGCGGTAGGCTGCGAGGCGGTGGCCTGTCTGGCCGAGATACCCGACCGTGAGCGACAGAGAATTGCTGAGTGCATATTCGGTGGTGAGACTGTATTGATGAATGTAGGCGGGCCGTTGGTTCTGCGGCCAGACTGAGTAGTTGCTGGTCGCGCTGAACTGCGGAGTAAAGCCATCTTGGATCCGGAAGGGAGCACCTGGAGAGGTCAGCGTCGGCGTGGGCGCCCTGAGGTCGCTGCCCTGGGCGAACGGCGGACTGGAGGTGAGGCGCTGGTTGAATGCATTTCCCTCGAAGAAGCTGGTGGCGCCGTAGCCGCCGCGAATGACGAAACGCGGGGCTGCCTGCAACGCAAAGCCCAGACGCGGCATTAACTGGTCATAAGTGGGCTGGTAGCAGGCACGGTTGGGGCACACCGTCGCACCGGCGATGGCACCGGCCGGAACGCTGCCTGCGTATTCGACGGTGCCTGAATCCAGCAGAACGTTCGCTGTCTTGTTGTTGACTTCGTACCAGGGTTGATCGTACTCGTAGCGCAGGCCGAAGTTGAGGGTCAGCGTCGGCGTCGCCTTGAAATCATCCTGCGCGTACCCGGCGATTCGCCACTGACGGTTGCCGACGATTCCGATCGTGGACCCGAGCTTGTTCTCGGCAACCCGGTCAAGAACAAAGTCCGCCGGGCTGTAGCCGCCTCCACCCGTTGTTATGTTCGGATTGCTGGTGAAAATGCCGTTGTAGTCGAATTCTCCGAGAAATCCGAAGTTCGAAGCATTGAGGTAGTTCTGCTGATACCGAGTCGCCTGTACGCCGAAGGAGAGAAGGTGTCGTCTGTGTTGCCAGGTGAGGTTGTCGTAATAGTTGAAGGTGTTGTCGCGGAGAATTTGGGTGTTGGCGTTGGTACCGATGAAGCTGGCATTGGCGCCGATGCTCTGTCCGGAGAAGCCCACATAGAGCTGCGTGCCGAAGGGAATACCCACCTTCTGGTTGCCCGTGAGACCGAATAGGCCGGTTGGGTCGGTGGGAATGCTGTTGTCCCAGCGAACGCGGGTGAATCCGAAGCGCGCTTCGTTGATGATGGCGGGCGAAAAGGTATGGATCCAGCTTCCGCCACCGAGCTTGGTTGGATAGAAGTTTGCCGTGGGAAAGATCACGGGGATGAGAGTCGTCGTCAGGTCGTTTGAGTAGGACTGAACGTAGAAGGCCGTGAATTTGTTGGACGTTTTGGTATCCCAGTCGATCTTAACGTCGCCCTGGTTGTTGACTCGGAAGGTTCGCTGGGAACCCTGGAAGTTGTCCTGCAGTAGCCCATCCACAGGTGCGGCGTTTGGGAGCGGATAGAGTTCTGGATGTGCAAAGAGATACGTGGCCACAGGATTCAGGATAGGTAGACCCTTATCCCCCACATAGGGTGCAAACCCGTTCTGAGAGTCGTAGAGCTGGATACTGTTGTTGCTAAGGGTCTGAAGGGCGGAGAAGTCACCGTTACGCATGGCCGCTGGAAGAACACTGGCGGTGGTCAGTCCCGCTGTGTGATAACGCACGCCTCGATAGTCGACGAAGAAGAATAGTCTGTCGCGCAGTATGGGACCGCCCAGGGTCCCACCGAAGATGGTCTGCGTATAGGGGTTTCTAGGAATGATGGGATTCTGATGCTTATTGGACCAGGTGTTCGCGTCGAGGTTGTGGTTTTCAAGCAATGCGTAGGCCGAGCCGTGAAATTGGCTCGTACCGGACTTCAGAATTGAAACCACGGCGCCACCGTTGGCGTTGCCATACGAAGCCGGCGCGTTGGCCGAGATCACACGGACCTCGGCGAGCGCCTCTGGAGCTGGGTTATAGGCAATGAGGTTGTTTTGCGGCTCGTTCTGGTCGGCTCCGTCCAGCGTGTAATTATTCGCCTGGTTGCGATTGCCGTTGATAGATGCGATGCCATTGTTGAATGTGCTTCGCTCGATCGCATTGGAGCCGGTCATGCCCTGAGGATCGGTAGCTATGGCACCCGGCTGGAAGAGCGTCACGGAGGAGAAGTTACCACCGTTCAACGGAATGTTCGCGATCTCGTTGGTGGAGAGCGTTATGCCGAGCGACGCGTCGTTGGTGTTTAGGATTGGCGTGACAATGTCCTGCACCTCGACGATGGTGGAACTGGCGCCAACCTTCAGGCTGGTGTTGATCTTCGCGGTCTGGTTGATCTCGAGCGCGAACGGGGTAACGGTCTGCGAGGAAAACCCAGGCGCCGTGACCGTGACGCGGTAGGTGCCGATAGGCAGGAAGCGAATGGTGTAGGCCCCTGCAGCATTCGTCGTAGATGTAGTCTTGACGCCGGTTCCTGTGTTCTCGGCGGTTACCTGCGCACCGACGATGACAGCACCGCTCGAGTCCGTCACTTCGCCGGAGATAGAGCCGGAGACTGACTGCGCGAGCAGGGCCGGCGTGCAACAGAGAGCGGTCAGGGCAATCGCGATGCCTGAGAGATGTTTGAGAAGCTTTGTATTTATTGATGTCTTCATGATCGGTATCACTCCGGTGGGTGGTGTGAGGACCTGAAGAATTCAGCGTTGCAGTGGAAAGCCTGAGGCGAATGAGGATGTCTTCACTGTGGGCAGCTTGCTGCGCGCCGCCTATCAAATTGTGAAAGAGCATAGGAATTGGTGTGAACATTTGTCAATAAAACTTTTGCAGAATTATGCAGAAAACAAGCTCATATGTTCAAATTACTGGATTCTACTCGCAGCAAGGGTTCTGTTATTTGTAGATCTGTGATTCATTAGAAGGAATCCACATGGCCCCGAAGACTCAAGATCGAGCGAAGCAGATCCTTCATCTCTTGCTGCAAAAGGGGCAGAGCTGCGTTGAAGATCTGGCGGTCGATGTCGATGCTTCACCTGCAAGTGTTCGGCGCGACCTGATCAAGCTCGCGGAGCGCGGCTTGGTGCACCGGACCCACGGCGGCGTGGAATTGGCTGGGAAGATAACCTACGAACCCTTCCGATTTGATGCTGCCTTTCCGTTGCGAGAGGAGCGCTTCGCGGATGAGAAGCGGCGCATTGCCATTGCGGCGGCGGAGATGGTTAATGAGGGCGATACCATCGCACTCTCGCCCGGCACGACGACTACCCAGGTAGCTCGCGGCCTGCGGCATCGCGAGGGTATCCATATCGTGACAAACGCAGTAAATATCGGCATGGAGTTTTCCAGCCTGCCTAACGCACGCGTGACCCTTACAGGAGGCTCGATCCGGTGGCCTGGCTCGTTCTCAATGGTGGGCGCGACAGCCTTCGACTCGCTGCAGCGGCTCTTCTTCGACAAGGTATTTATGGGTGCGTGTGGGATTCATCCCGAACATGGCCTGTCGGTGATCGAATCCGATGAGGCACTGATTCTGGGGCAGATGGTGAAGCACGCCAAACAGGTGATTGCAGTCGCGGATGCAAGCAAACTTGGTATGTTCACCTCCAGCAATGTCTGCGCGACAAACCAGTTGAATACCATCATTACGGACGACAGCGTAGATCCAGAGCTGGTCGAGGCTTTTCAGCGCCAGCAGGTTCGGGTGATCGTGGTCTAATCACGGACATTGAAGCTCGTCTCGACGTTTCAATTGATCCAGTTAACAAGCCACCTCGTGTGCGAATAACCGGAACGCCTCCACAACTATCTTCGGTACCTCACCACGATTCGGCTTCGTCATGAGTTCGTGTCCCGCACCAGTGACCGGAAGCAGTTCGGTTCGTGCCCGGATAAGCTTCGATGCCACCTCCAATTCGTCGATGGACCCGAACCCATCCCGCCCGAGTGGCCGACAAATACGTGTCAGCAGCGCTATTACTTCACGCCATCCGCCAACAGCGCATCAGCAGCCCACATCACCGGAGCCTGCCCATGAAAATCCCCGGTCCGCCGCTTCCGCGCAAGGTAGTAAGCGAGATCATCTTTCTTACCCGTCCCTTCGCACACCTGCGTCACATCATGGTTCTGGTCGACATACCCCACCACACCAATCCACGCCTTCCGCGCCGCAGGACCATACGTCGCGGCATCCAGCCATCCATGCTTCACGCCCATAATCATCGCAAAAGCAAACATCGCCGAGCTCGAGCTCTCCGGCCACGCCTCATCATGGTCAATTAGCTGCCGCCACATCCCATCCTTGCCCTGATACTTCAGCAGCGCGGCCATCATCAGCTGATAGCCCTTCATAATCCGTGCCCGGTCAGGATGCGACTCCGGCAGTTCACTCAGCACCTCAGCCATGCCCGCCGCAACCCATCCATCCCCGCGACCCCAGAAATACTTCACATCCGGAGCATGGTAGAAAAGCCCATTCGGCTGCTGCAACTTATCCAGATACGACACCATCTCCTTCGCAACACGGTCCAGATACTTCTTATCCCCCGTCGCCCTGTACGCCTCAAGCTGCAGCATCGTCAACATATACATATCGTCGATCCAATACCGCGTCTCGGCCGACAACCCATCCGGCTGCGAATTCTCCCACTGCCGGTCCGCCCACCAAAGTCCTTCTTTCAAAAACCTCAGATCCTTCGTCTGCCGAGCAATCTCCAGCGGAACCACCCCAAAGATCGAATCGTCCACATGCCGCCGCACCGGCCTACGCTCCGCCTCCGCGCCACCCGGCATCAGTGGTTCGAACTTCTTGATTAACTCATCCCGCAGCGCATCATCATGCGTCAGATACGCATATCGCAGCGCCCCATACCAGGCGGCAATCTCCGAGTAATGAATCGTCTTCGTGTACTGATGCGGACTCGTCACGAAATGCTCGGCTAACTGCTTCCCTACTTCCTGTGGCGAAGTCCCCTCAGGCCAATTCGCAAAGTTGTCCTGCGCTCCAGCAAGACCCAGGCAGCCCATCAGCACCCAACCAAAAAACGCCGACCTAAAAATCATCCCACCTCCACAAAATCTTGTCATTCCATCCGTGAAACAGTTTAGCCATAGAAAGCGAGATCCGAAACCCTCGGTCATATCTCTCCACAAACTGCCTTCCACAAACCAACTTTAGAAGGTGAACTTCCCAGCGAGTTGGAAGATGCGCGGATCGAGAGCTCCGGTGACGTTACCAAAGGTGCCGGAATTCAGCGCCGTCACAAAAGCGGAGGCTCCAGTAGCGCTATACAAGGAGAAGTTAGGATGGTTGAGAACGTTGAAGACCTCCAGACGGAGCGTAAAGGCCAGGCGTTCATGGATGGGGAAGCTGCGGCTAAGTGCGGCGTCCACACCAATGAAGTTCGGAGTGCGGAAGGCATTGCGGCCAAGATCACCGAAGGTGCCAGTAGCGTTCTGCGCGAACGCCGCTTTGTTCAGGAAGGCGAGGTTCCCAGCCGCCTTCTGAGTGATCTTACGATTCGTATAGACGGCCTGTGGATTGATCAGGTTGGGCCGGTCGAGGCCGATGCCGGTCAGCGAGTTGTCAATGCCGGAGGTGACATTGAGCGGAAATCCACTCGTGAGGCGGATGAGCGGCGCGATCTGCCAGTTATTAGCCAACGCACCAGTCCAGCCATGAAGGCTGTCAAAGTGGCTGGAGGCTACGAAGGTGGTGTTGAAGATGTGGCGAACGTCGTAGCCGCAGTTGGCACGATCCATACGCGGGTTCGCGGAGTCCTGGAAAGTAGGTCCAGCGATGTCTCCTGGTGAATCGCCAACGCTGATGCAGTGCGACCAGGTGTAGTTAGCCAGGAAGCTGAAGTTGTTCGACATACGGTGCTGAATCACAGCGAGCAGACCGTTATAGCTGGAGTTTGCACCATCATCGATCTGGGTCATCGTGGGGCTATAACCTTGTCCCTCGACTGGGTTGATCAGAGAAAGTACGGTGCGATTGTTGGAGTTGGTGGTCGAAGAGCACGCAGCGCCAGCCTTAGGTAGTCCGGTCGTTGGAGTAAGAACTCCGCAGGAGCCGGTGGCGCCAGTCGATGTCCCCGGAATGAATACAGAAGGGTTGAGCGCATATCCCAGCCACAGGTGGGAGTTCTTGTTTCCTAGATAAGTAATGGACATGTCCCAGCCGTGGCCCAAATCCTGCTGGACGCTGGCGGTCCATTGGTTGATGGTTGGGGTTTGGATGTGGCGCGGAGTAAGGACGTAGAGCGTATTAGTCGGGAAGGGCGAGTCTGTCTGTGGAGGATTGGCGATGGGAAAGGGATTTCCGCCTGGATAATTACCCCACGGACTCGCGAAGCTGACCGGACCAGGCACATCGATCTCATTGGTGAAAGGAGGATTGGAGCTGTTGCGCTGCGAAGTATAGAGAGCAGGGTTGTCGTACATGATGCCGCCGCCGAAGCGGAAGACGGTCTTCCCGGTGCCGAATGGATCGACCGTCAAAGAAGCACGGGGCGATACATTCGCAAGGCGATTGTCGGTGAACGACCTGGGAACCCCGGGATCGCCGTAGTAGAACGAACCAGCCGGGGCGTTGACGAAGACGACGCTGTGCTGGCCGGCAACGAACGCGGCCTGATCGAAGGTGCTGCCGCGATGGAATTGGTCGACGGGGAAAAACTCGGGCTCCCAGCGAAGGCCGATATTGAAGGTGACTTGCGAGTTGATGCGAATCGTATCTTGCGCGTAGAGACCGAATGAGGTCTGGCGATATGCGGTCTGCTGCGCCTTGCTCTGACTAAAGGCGGTAGAGGTTCCGATATTGCTCAAGCTGCCAGCGATGAAGTCGATCATCGGCTCGCCGGTCTTCTTGACACCGTTCACGACGGCTCCGCTGCTGCCGCCGCCAAAGTTGAAGCTGCCGTTTTGCAAGTAGCCAGCCTGGGTATTGTCGCCAGTGCGTAAGATCTCGCCACCGAAAGCAATCTGATGCTTGCCATGGATGAAATCAACGTCGTCGGAGAAATCCTCGGTGTTGGTATTGAAGAATCCCGGAGAGCAGGTGCCGCAACCGACGGAGAAGCCGTTAGTGATAGTCAGACGAAAGTCGTCGGGCACGTAGGTATACATGTCCACGCCAATCGTGTTGGCATTGATGCCGCCCGCAGTAGGCCCGCGATTGTTGCGGCGTCTGGCATAGCTGCCATGAAAGGTGTTCACGATTCTGGGCGAGATGATGAAGGTGTAGCCGAGCGTGAAGGCCTGAACGCGCTCGTCGTTGCCGGCGATTGTGGTGAGAAGAAGGTTCGTCGGCGAAAAGTAGGCTGGGGCTTTGTAGTTGGTTATGAAGTAGCGGCCAAAGAGACTGTGCTTCTGGTTGATGCTGTAGTCCACGCGGCCAATGTACTGGTCTTCCGTGTTGTTAGCCGGTAGAGCAACATTGACCCGGCCGAACTGGTCAGCCTGAGAGTTCGGGAGCATCTTGGAAAGATTGAGCGCCTGCTGACTGATGCTGCTCGCGGGAAGCTTGCGGGTGCTGGAGATGTCGAGGCCGGTCACCGGATCGATAAGCGTGGTTGAGTTCACAGGGCAGTTACCGCCCATCTGGCTGAAGTCGCCGGAAAGCTCTGCCGGGGTTGGAATGCAGTAGCCGGTGGCGCTGCTGGTCTGGCTATTGCGCGTTCCCTGGTAGCCTCCGAAAAAGAACAATTTGTCGGTCAAAATCTTACCGCCCAGCGTGCCGCCAAACTGGTTGCGCTTCAGTGTGTCCTTGGTAGGAGAGAAAAAGTTGTTGGCGTTGATGACATTGTTGCGGATGAACTCGAACACGGTGCCGTGCCATTGGTTGGTGCCGGAGTTGGTAACAACGTTCACGAGAGAGCCGGGATGCAGGCCGTTGCGCGCTGGCAGAGAGTTCGATTCGACGGAGAACTCACGGAGTGCGTCAGGAAAGGGGTAGGGCAGATTGGTGTTGGTGAAGGTATCGGTGTAGCTGCCGCCGTCGAGCACGTAGTTGTTGTAGATGCCCTGACTACCGGCGACCGAGATAACGGGAGTGTTGGCGTAGGTTTTGCTGCCGTTGATGTCGTTAGTGGGCGCGTTGACGGCACCGCCAGAAACCAGAATGAGCTGGGTTGCCTGGCGTCCGTTGAGGGGGAGCTCAGTGATGCGCCGTTGATCGATGACCTGCTTGAAGCTGCTGGTCTCGGTCTGGAGAACGACGCCGGAGGCCTGGACCTCAATGTGCTCGCTCGAACTGCCCACCCTGAGTGATGGGTTGATCTGGACGTTCGTGCCGACTTCGAGGACACCCTTCTGTGTGAAACCGCTGAAGCCTGAGGCTTCCACGGTGAGAGAGTAGGCGCCCACGGGAATGTTGGGGAGGCTGAAGAGGCCTGCTCCGTCGGTGGTGGTGGAACGCGAGGTTGCCGTATCAGTATTAGTGACGGTGACCGTGGCATTGGGAACGGCTGCGCCCGAGGGATCGCTGACTGTTCCCTGGATGCTGGCCGTGCCGGCGGTCTGAGCTACCGCGATGAGGGAACACAAACTTAGAAGCGTCGCGCACACAACAAGGCGTAATGCTTCCTTATTGGATAGTCCAACTGATTTTAGTAATCGCATGGGAAGGGCCTCGAGGAGTGATGATTTCTCTTTGCGAAACGTAAAACTTGGTCATGCGGGAGCGTGGGAGAATATATGACCTCGATTTCAGAAAAGTCAAATAGTAATTAGTTTCATTTGGGGAAGTTTATGAGCACACGAAAACTGCGGGGTCGATGGACCCGATAATGTCGGAACCAAAGCAAATGTTAGTCTTCTACGAAACTTGACGCACGAGCCAACCGGTCCGACGTCGCTGGATCGAGAGGCAAGGTATACAGCAGCAACGCATCACGATCAGCATCCTTCTTGAGGAGCTAAGGAAGAACTGAATCAGCTATCGGATTCCTCCCTTGAAACGTTCTTCCAGATGAACTACTTTGGGCTCCGGCAACAAAACCTTATCCAGATGAAACGAGCCCTCCTCACCTTCGCCACCGTTCCGGCAATCGCCCAGCTACCCTTACCCACGTAGCTGGCCTCGACCACCTACCCTGGACAGTCCCGTCTCGGACCGAACCACAGCCCAGCAATGAAAAGAGAGCTCCGTAGATGCCAGGTCTACCGCACATAAAATCGCATCATAACCACCAGCTGACCACCAGAATTGCCGCAAACATCTCCCTGGCATTAGCTTTATCCATCCCTTTGTTTTCTCAAACTTACATCGATACTCTAAAGCACAACTTCCAGAACCCTCCAGACAACGCAAAACCAATGATGCGATGGTGGTGGTTCGGCACCGCCGTAGAAAAACCCGAGCTCCTCCGCGAGCTTCAGCAGATGAAAGCCGACGGCATAGGCGGCGTAGAACTAGCCTTCGTCTACCCCCAGGTCCTCGACGACCCTGCCAAAAAACTCATCAACGAGCCCTTCCTAAGCCCAGCCATGCTCGATAACGTCCGATACGCCCAATCCGAAGCCCGGAAACTAGGTCTGAGGGTAGACGTAACTCTAGGCAGCGGGTGGCCTTACGGAGGCCCAGCCACCACCCTCGAAGAAGCCGCCGGACGCCTCCGCACAGCCGAAATTCCCCTCCCCGCCAACGCCACTACCCTCCCAAAACTCAAGCTCCCAGAAGGCGAATCCATCATCTCCATCTCCCTCGTCAACGGCGAACCCAAGCACTGGGACGCCGTCTCCGTCAAAACAGTTACCCCAAACGAAATCAGCAGCATACCCGCAAGCACCACCCCCCGCACCGCCCTCTTCTTCATTGCCAGCCACACCCGCCAGCAAGTCAAGCGAGCCGCTGTAGGAGCCGAAGGCTGGGTCCTCGATCCCTTCAGCCACCAGGCCGTAGCCACACACCTCAAAGCGGTAGGCGAACCTCTCATTCAAGCCTTCGGACCCACTCCACCCTACGCCGTCTTCTCCGATTCCCTCGAAGCCTATGGAGCCGACTGGACTCCCAACCTCCCAGCCGAATTCCGCAAACGACGTGGCTACGATCTCCTCCCTCACCTTCCCGAATTGGTAGCCGGAGGCACTCCCGCAGCCGAAAAAATAAGACACGATTGGGGTCAAACTCTTACCGAACTAGTCGACGAAAACTACCTCACTCAAATCAATAACTGGGCCACCGAACACCATACAAAATTTCGCTCCCAGACATATGGAGAACCAGCGGTTAGCCTGTCCAGCCAACGTCTCGTTGCCCTTCCTGAGGGCGAAGGACCCCGTTGGCGGGAATTCTCCACACTTCGGTGGGCATCCTCCGCAAACCATCTTTTCGGCAATAACATCACCTCGGCCGAGACCTTCACCTGGCTCCATTCCCCTGTCTTCCGCGCTACACCTCTCGACATGAAAGCCGAGGCCGACCTCCACTTCCTCATGTGTGTTAATCAGATAATCGGCCACGGCTGGCCCTATTCCCCACCTCAAGTCGAAGAACCCGGCTGGTCTCTCTACGCCGCCGCCGTCTTCAACAACCACAACCCCTGGCATCCCGTCATGCCCAACATCACCCGCTACATCCAGCGGATTAGCTTCGTTCTCCGCCAAGGCCAACCTGCCAATCAAGTTGCCCTGCTCCTCCCCACCGATGACGCCTGGGCGAAGTTCTCTCCCGGCAAAGTCTCCGTCACCGAAGAAATGACCCACCTCATCGCACCCGCGCTTATGTCCGCCATACTCTCCGCCGGCTACAACGTCGACTTCATCGACGCCGACGCCATCAACTCCGTTGGCCTCGGCACCCACCAAATCCTCGTCCTCCCACCCACCGAGCGTATCCCCCTCGAAACCCTCCGTAAGATCCACACCTTCGCCGAAAACGGTGGCAAGGTCCTCGTCGTCGGCCACTCTCCCACAACAGACCCCGAAGGCAAGTCTTCACCTGAACTGACTGAACTCTCGAAAGTAATTGCAGTCGTCCCAAACACCGGCGAACTGACCAAAGCCCTCGACAATGTCGGCAACCCCGACCTGAAACTGACGAATGCCGACGATCACACCAAAGAAGTCGTAGGCTTCATTCGCCGCAAACTCCGCACCGCGGACATATACTTCGTTGTCAACACCAGTAATCACCCGATCGACATTGCCAGCGCGACCTTCGGAACTTCCTTCAAGTCTGGCCAAACCTGGGATCCTGACCCCGTAGCGAGCTCTCCCGCCACCCCCACCTCGCAGCCCATTCATCTCGCCCCCTATGAATCCCGCATCTTCGTCTTCTCAAATTCCAAGACCGCTACTCCTTTCGTCGACTGCTGCCCCGAACAAATAGACATCTCCACCGATTGGAAGGTTAACTTCGTCTCCATAAACAAGACCCTGACGGAGACGACTCTCACCGACTGGACCGCTGACCCCGCCACGAAGTTCTACTCGGGCGAGGTCGCGTACACGCGGGATTTTACGTTGGACTACGCACCAAAAGGCAAAACTTTCCTGGCTATTGAAGGCGGAACGCCAACCGATCCAAACCCGCCCATCACACAACAAGCTGAAAAGGCCGAAGGCATTCGCAATCCACTCGTCACACGTCCCGGCCCCGGCATGCGCGCCTGGTACGACCCGCCTATCCGCGAAGCCGCCATTGTCTACATCAACGGTCAACGAGCCGGCTCCCTTTGGCACCCGCCTTACCAGCTCGATGTCTCAAAATTCCTCAAATCTGGCCAGAACCACGTCGAGATTCGCGTCTACAACACTGCTATCAATGCCTGGGCCGCGCTTCCTCCTCACGACTACAAACTCCTCATCGCCAAATACGGAGACCGCTTCCAGATGCAGGATCTCGACAAAGTCCAGCCCCAGCCCTCGGGCATCCTCGGTGCCATCCACCTCATCATTACGAACAGCCGATAATCCACATAACTCCACCTCACCGGACGCCCCATGTCCCGATTGCACATCGTCTCGACCGGAGCGAAGCGGAGTGAAAGAGCACTGTATTAATTTCTTCGCGGTATCCGTGAGGCGAGTGCGCCGTATTGTGCCATTCCAAGACGCACGGTCATGCATCATTCACTGGCCTGGGAAGCCGGCTTTACGTCCACCTCGATCGCTTTCCATAACCTCCCATCCCCGGGAGGGGTTGACGGCGGGTATCGTTTAAGCGTTGAATTCCCTTGCTGAAAACGTTCGCAACACACTCTGGGGCGTTCTATGCTTGCGCTTATCCGCAGGTCACTAGTTATGCCTCGATTGAAAGGATCATCGATGCATACCTTTCGAGTTCCGCTCTTCGCTGTGCTCGCCATCGCTAATATCCTTCCCCTTTCCGCGCAGCACAACTCATCGCTCTACAGCCCCATCACAACTGGAACCTCGCTAGAGGTCACCGCAGATCCCCTCGTGTCACGGCCCCATACGAAGCATTGCGAGGTAACACTGCTTACCAACCAGGCCTTCGCCGATTTCAGCAACAAGAACTTCAACTTCACTCCTCCAGAGGACTGCCGAGGTCCATGGGCAAAGGTGATTTTTACCGCTGATTTTTCGATCCAACCTGGTGTGCAGTTCGACCGTACCGGGCTGGTTTTCCTGGGAAATGTGAACATTTACTTCGGCACGACGGCAGAGCCGCTGCAAAATCAGACTGACACCTGGCACGTGGAGCGCGATCTGACTGACTACTCCTCGCTGTTTAGGACGCCGCAAACCGGCTATGCGAGCCTGGGTAACATTGTCGGCGAGGATGGTCTCACCGCGATCATCTTCGGTAGTTTCAAGCTGGAGTTCTATCAGGCCGACTTCGTCAATCCAGCGCCCAGACCAGCCGACCTGGTATTACCTTTACCCGACAACGGAAACGGCAGCGTTGCCCTCAACGACGCGAGTCCAGAACTGACACAAACCTTCACGCTGCCGACAAATGTCGAGAGTGCATATCTCGACGTACTCGCTCAGAGCCAGAATGAGGAGGAGCAGTGGTTCCTGTGTTTGCCTAACAACGTCGCGAGCGAGCTGGGCGTCTGTGGCAACACTGACTTCCGCCAGGTAAACATCAGCATTGACGGCAAGCCTGCGGGGGTGGCGCCCGTCTTCCCATGGATCTATACGGGTGGCGTGGATCCTGGACTCTGGATCCCGATTCCTGGGGTGCAGACTCTGAACCTGCTTCCCTACCGCGTGGATCTGACGCCGTTCGCCGGGATCCTGAGCAACGGGCAAACACACACGATAGGCGTAACCGTCTACAACGCCTTCGAATACTTCAGCACTGTCGCAACGCTGCTGGTGTATCAGGACCACGGAAGGAGTCAAATAACCGGAGCGGTGACAGAAGATACTCTGGCGGATCCCAACCCGGCAGTTGTGAACAATGTCTCTGTCAATTCAAGCGGTATCGGCGGAGGTTCGGTGACCGTGACCAGCGCGCAAAACTTCACCATCGCGGGCTATGTGGACACTTCACACGGACGGGTGAGTACGAAGGTTGACGGCAAAACGAACTTCAGCAACACCCAGACTGTCACCTCTACAGCAACCACGTTCGGCCAGAGCGTCTTGCAAACCTCGACAGTGGTCGAAAAGACAACGACGCAGGAGGGCATTCTTTCTACCACGAAGGAGAACGACGTCTCCTATCCCTTTACGATCAGCTATCTCGAAACGCTCGAAAGTAATGGCAATATTGGCCAGGTCACCACGGTCGATCAGAAATTTCAACGCAGCGAGACAGATACCCTCGAAGGATTTCCCATTTTCCACTCAGGTGTAAGCAACGAAGTGAGTTCAGGAGATACAGCAACGTTCGTCGCCTCGCCCACTGGCTTTTCTCTCGGACCCAACAGCGGGCAGAGCAGCAAGCAGACATATGTCTATAAAGACTCGCTTGGAATCTGCTACAGCCGCCAATTGGCAGCGTCGGACAACGTCCTCAACACAGTAACCGATGGTCAGGGATGCCCATACCCATAGTAGTAACCGAGTAACTGCGGCTTTCGGAAGAACGAGCAACCGCAGGCCTGCTGGCCTTGAAGTTGATGCACGAGAGTAAGAAGCCCTTGAAGCCCCAGGGCACTTTTACCTAATCAAGATGCTTCGCTAGTCAAGACATTGAAGCTTCTGAAGAAAAATGCGACAGCTGTGTGGGCCGCGAAGCTGGGAATGAACCTGCAGACTTCAACCCTCAAATTCGACGAAACTGGCGAACCGCTCCACATTCAACAAGCCGCGCAAATTCGGTCCTTCCGCGCGGTCTGGAAGAAGGCTGGCTACGCTCACACCCCGCGTATTTCCGTCAGCCGTAGTATCTTCCCGCTGATCGACGATCGTGATCGTGCCTATTTCGGACGCGGCGGTCAGGAAGAGGACAAGATCGGCTTCCTTGACAAAACCACACGGGCGATCTTCGGCCGGAGCTATGCTACTGAGCCGGACGTCCTCATCGAGCAGCTACGGAAGGACGAGGCCATCGCGGAGGCGGACACACTTTTGCTAACCGTCCCAAACCAACTGGGCGCTCCCTACAATGTGCATGTCTTGGAGGCGATTCTGACCGCCGTCGCCCCAGCCCTCGGGTGGCGATAAATCGCAGCTGCATTCATTGAGACAATGGATTGCTTCCGTAAGCCGACTAATCGTTACTTATCAGTGCTTGATGAGTGCATTTGGCGATTTTGGCAATAGTTGACGTGGACGAAGTATCACGGAAGTAGAGTTGCCACAACGCGTGCCGATCCGAGAAGAACGCGTTTTCAGTGTTTCCAGTTCCAGTCCGGGCCTCGGAAGAGGACGCCTGCGCCAATGCGAAACTGGTTTTGGCGGTCGCCCTGTAGGTTGCGAAGTTGAGAGTAGAAGTAGTCGGCCTGAACTGCCCGGATCCAGATGTGTTTAGAGACGGCGATGTCGAGACCCCCGCCGATCGTAAGGGCAAAGGAAGTGTCGTAGCTGGTGGGCAGCTTACCGACCGGAGCGGGGAAATAGCTGTCGAAGCCGTGCACGCCTCCAAAGAGCGCCTGGCCGAAGGGCTGGTAGTGGGTATGGTTGGCGACGCGCGCACGAACCCCTCCCATACCGTAGAAGAGGCTGAGCCCAGTATTGAAGCGCGGGATGTTGCTGGTGGTGTGGCCGCCGGTCTCGACGACGACTGAAAAGTTATGCCATACGGGGATGGAGACCCCGCCGTGTCCACCGGCCATCCAGAAGCAGCCACAGCCGCCGACAGGGGCGTTAGCGCGCATCTCACTGAAGGCTGCGTATGCATCGATGGTGTTGGTGGGGCGCTGGGCCCAGGCCACTGCCGCGGCGAGCGATAGCAGCAGCGCTTAGATGAAGTTTCGAGCTGACTTGTTCATCGCTCCTCCTTACTCCACGGTGAGAGTTACGGTGGTACTGCGAACCAGGCTTCCACTAGTCCCGGTGACGGTGATGACATAGGTCTGCTGCGGCAGCGAGAAATAGCCGCCTTCGCCACAGCCAGTCATTGCACTGAAACTCGTCAAACCTATGAGCAGCCAGAGCAACAGTCGTTGCGGCTTATATCGGTATCGCCTAAGAAGCGTCAGAGGTAATAGCAGCAATGCCAACACAGCTGGTCCTAAACGGCTGGTGTGCGCTGCCATGCTGGTCTGCGGTGGAACGGTAACGGCAAAGGTCGTATTCGCTCCTGATGTACCTGGCGTCACGGTTGCCGGAGTAAAGGTGAATGCCGCGCCCGGGGGGAGATTGGAGGCACTCATCGTGACGAGATCGGTAAACGGACTGCTTACCGGGCTGACGATGATGTTGTAGTTCGCGGTGGCCCCTGGCGGAATCGTCTGCGGGCCCGTGCTCGAAGCCACTTTGAAGTCCGCTGTAATTATTTGTGAGAGGCCGCTGGCAGTTGATCCAAGGAAGTTGGCATCACCACTGTAGATTGCAGTAATGGTATGCGTCCCTGCAGGCAATGTCGAAACAGAAATGGTGGCTGCACCACTGGCGTTTATTGTCACGGTCTCGATAGCTGCACCATCGGCGTAGAACGTTATTGTTCCGGTCGGGGTGCCGGGGGTGTTCGAGATGACCTGAGCGGTGAAGGTGACCGGCTCACCGACCGAGACCGAAGGACTGCTGGTGACCAGCGTTGCTGCCGTTGGCGCCTTTTGGACGTTGATCAGTTGCGTCGTAGTGCCTGGATTGAAGTTCGTATCTCCCGGATACATCACCTCGATCGTGTGCGGTCCAGGAGGCAGGTCGCCAGGCAACATTGCCAGACCATTGATATTGAGCGGGAGCATCATTGGCGGACCCCCGTCGATGATGACTGTAATCGTTCCCGTTGGTACGCTGGGATTCATCGGGTCGCCCGACTTTACATCGATGAAGATGGGATCGCCATAAGGCGGCGAGGGCGGTGTTACCTCGATGACGACAGGCGATTTGATGGCCGTCACCGTCAGTGTTCCCGGCACAAAGCCGACTACATAGTTGGCAGATACCAGGCCACTCACTGTGATCGGGTAGGTGCCGGCGGGTGAACTTGCCTCCGCCGTTGTCGTGAACTGCGCAGTCCCTGTCAGCGCGGTCGCATGGGTTTCGCCATTTACCGTTGTACCAGTCACGGTATACGTGAATGGCGGATTTGCTTCTCCAACATTTCGTTGCTTGTTATCCGCAGTCACTGTTAGAGCGGCTCCGCCACTCGGTGCTGTTTTCTTGGTTACGGTTACCTCCACGACATTGCTCGTACTGCCTCCGTAGTTTGCATCGCCGGTATATGCGGCAGTGATCGGGTAGGGTCCTCCCGCCTGTAATGTTGTGGTGCTCAGGATCGCCAGGCCACCGGCGGAAATTGTGACGGGACTACCAGGAATGGAAACGCCGTTGTCCAGAAAGGTCACGCTTCCTGTTGCGCCGGAAGGACCGACTGTCGCTTGTAATGTCAGCGTGTCGCCATACATGACTGTGACGCTTGCCGCCTGTCCGTTTGCGGTCAACGCGGTCGTTGATGTCCCGCTCACATTTCGTAGATTGAAGGTGACGGAGTTCGACCCCACCGGCAGGCCAGTCCCGGTGGCCGTTATGGTGAATGATCCGGTTACGCTGTTTGCCGTTACTGAATCGTCCGCCTTGCCGTCCACGTCGGTCGTTGCGGACCCTGCTGCCAGTACCCCATTCGCGCCAGAAGCTGACACAATGCTTTGAAAAGTTACAGTTTCGTTTGGCACGGGGTTGTCGTTCGCATCAGTTATCAACACGACTAAGGGCAAAGCAAATGGCGCATTAATCGTTCCGTCCTGGTTATTGCCCTTAACGATCGTGATCTTTGCAGGACCGCCGATGACAATCTGCTGCAGACTATTCGTGCTGCCGGCGAAGTCTGTCGAAGGATCGGGAATGAATGTGGCCACGATGGTATGCGGCGGTCCTGCCGGCAATGAGTTTGTCGTGCAGGCAGCCGTTCCGTTTGAGACGGTCGCAGTACAAAGCACAGTGCTGCCATCAGAGAACTGGACCGTCCCACTGGGAACGCGGTTTCCCGCGCTATCGACGATATTCGCAGTAAATGTAACGTTCGTTCCTTCCGGAACGCCGGACGGCATATCCGAAGTTACGGTTGTCGTCGTGGCGCTGGGCACAATGACGAAATAGAGCGTCTGAATATTGCCGATCCTCACTCCGTCGTCAAAGCTCGATGTGGTCTCAGGAGTGTCATCCTGTGCAAATACGTAGAGGATATGTTCTCCGGGGGCCAACGGGGATCCAATCGTTGCGGTAAAGGTAGCTGAGCTTCCGTTCGCGGTGGGTCCGGTTGCCGCTACCCATGTCCCCTGTCGTGTATCGACCTGGTAGTAAAGATTCGTTATCGGGGGTGGAGGTGAAAACGTGCTGTTGGCTGTAAACGTAAAGCCAGGCTGCCGGTTCGTCGTCACCAACGCGGGTACGGTGCTGAGGTTGCGGCTATCGGGCACCACCTGGATGGAAGTGTTCAGCTTCGCATCTTCAAGATCCGCTTCCGAGATCACTACAACAGTGTTGCTTGTACCTGAGGCTACATAGGCGCGGCCGGTCGTGGGATTTACCGACACAGCATAGAGACTGCTGCTACCGTTCACAGCGCTGATGGTCCGCGTACTATTTGTCGCTCCATCGATGATGGTGACAGTACCGTTGCCAGAGTTATTGACGTAGATTTTGTTGGTGCCTGCATTTACTGAGATCGCCGTCGGATTGCTTCCCACCGTGACTACGGTTGGAGGGCCCGCCGGGTTTGTTCCGTCTATCACCGCGACAGTACCATCAGAAGACACCACGTAGATCTTCTTCGTGACGGGGTTGATCGCAATCGCAACCGGACTCGCATGTACCGGAACAGAAACCGGGGCAGCGGTGAGGTCGGAGCCGTTGATTACTGAGACAGTGCTGCCGCCCGAATTCGCGACATAGATATTGTTTGCCGCTGTATCAACAGCGATTGAATTCGACGGGGATCCCACGCTTACTGT